>R18__coassemble_2809_pt1 | contig 9825 bp, 5 predicted proteins | sample R18__metabat2_high_PE_031 | metagenome-assembled genome bin R18 | reverse complement strand
CTCGTATGCCATGTTCGACTTCACGGGCGATGTCTCGGTGCGCGTGGTCACACGACACAAGAAATTTGCGCAAGCGCGCGTGCGCCCAGATTATAAAGGTGTCATCGCCAACGTGCAGAACGACTCCACTGTGCAGTTCCTGCTCTTCCAGCCCGAGAATGTGAGTGTGGAGTTCGACGGCAACATTACCGACAACCTGCTGCTTTTCACCAGCAAGCCAGTGATCACCTCGGCTGATGCCGCAGCAAGAGCCAAGGCCGAAGGGCAGCGCTACGTATGTATCGAACCCGGGTACTATGACTCCGCAGATAGGCTGAGGACGCTGGTCGGTGCTGCAGAAGACAGTCTGCCCAGGACTACCGACGTCACGCCATCGTCTGCTCCCGTGTCGGAGCATGTCGTACGCATCCCCTCCAACACGCTCATCTACCTTGCACCTGGCGCCTACATCAACGGTACCTTGGCCATCGAGGACAGTCACGACGTGACCATACTGGGTCGCGGCATTTGTCGTCCCTCCAACGGCTACGAGGGGGTACACGTCCATCGCAGCAACCATGTCGTCGTGGACGGTGTCACGCTCTGCACATGCCCCATCGGCGAGAGCACCCATGTCACCCTGCACGACGTACACAGCATCTCGCACCCCAGTTGGGGCGACGGTCTGAATGTCTTCGGCGGTAGCCACCACATCCTCATGGACCGTGTCTTCTGCCGCAACAGCGACGACTGCACAACGGCCTATGCCACACGCAAGGGTTTCCACGGCAGTGTGAGCGATGTGCGCATGACCAACTCCACCCTCTGGGCCGATGTGGCACACCCCATCTTCATCGGCATCCATGGTGACGCCGACAGAGGTGACAGCATTGTGGGCCTGCGCTACGACAACATAGATATCCTGTGCCAGAGCGAGCCGCAGATTGACTACCAGGGATGCCTCGCCATCAACTGCGGCGACAACAACTTGGTGCGGGATGTCGTCTTCGACAACATACGCATAGAACAGATCCACCAAGGGAGCATCGTACAGGTGAAGGTGGGCTACAACCAGAAATACTGCGCTGCGCCAGGCCGTGGCGTACACGACATCTTATTCAGGAGCATACGCTACTATGGCGAGGAGCCCCGATACATGTCGCTCATCCTGGGTTATGACGACGAGAGGAACGTCTCGGACATCACCTTTGAGGGGCTGAAGATCAATGGCCGTACCATCTACGACGACATGCCCGACAAGCCCAAGTGGTACAAGACAGCCGACATGGCCAGGATGTACGTGAACGACCATGTCCACAACCTCATCTTCCGCAGGTATCAGTCCTCCTCTACGCGTGTCAGCACGAGGGCCACGCGGGCAGGGAGGTAGAGTTTGAGCCAAGCCTTGCCTTCGCGTTTGAGGGAGGGGTCGGCGGTGGTGTAGTGGCGCAGGGTGTCGTCGTTGAGCCCGTTGCCGCCATAGCGTGGGTCGTCGGTATCGAGCACCACATCGTAGGCACCGGGTTTCACCTTGATGCCGTAGTCCATATAGCTGCGGAAGGGAGAGAAGTTGAAGACGAAGATGAGGCCCGCACGTTGGAAGGCCAGAACCTGGTCGCCGTCGTGGGTCACCACTTCCTGCACGGGTGTCTTGCGCATGTCGGTCTGGCGTGCTATGGTCCTGAGCATCTTGCGGTCGAAGTCGGCGAGTTGGTGGTAGCACAGGTCGTGGTCGTCGACCAGATGCCACTGTCGACGGGCATATTTGTAGCTCCATCCGTTGCCCTCGCGGGGGAAGTCTATCCACTCGGGATGGCCGAACTCGTTGCCCATGAAGTTGAGGTATCCGCCGTTCATAGTGCCTGCGGTGAGGAGTCGTATCATCTTGTGCAGGGCCAGTCCGCGATGGGTGCGGTAGTTGGCATCGGCCTTGCTGAAGTGCCAGTACATGTCGGCATCCACCAGTCGGAAGATGATGGTCTTGTCGCCCACCAGAGCCTGATCGTGGCTCTCGCAGTAGCTGATGGTCTTCTCGTCGGCACGTCGGTTCTTGAGCTCCCACAACATGTTGGAGGGTCGCCAGTCCTGGTCTTTCTGCTCCTTGATGAGACGTATCCAGTAGTCGGGGATGTTCATAGCCAGTCGGTAGTCGAAGCCATAGCCGCCATCCTTGAAGGGGCAGGCGAGTCCGGGCATGCCGCTCACCTCCTCTGCGATGGTGATGGCGCGGGAGTTGACGGCGTGAACGAGGATGTTGGCCAGGGTGAGATAGCAGATGGCGTTATCGTCCTGATGTCCGTTGTAGTAGTCCTGGTAGGTGGTGAAGACCTCGCCCAGGCCGTGGCTGTAGTAGAGCATGCTCGTCACGCCATCGAAGCGGTAGCCGTCGAAGTGGTATTCCTCCAGCCAGTACTTGCAGTTGGAGAGCAGAAAATGGAGCACCTCGTTCTTGCCGTAGTCGAAGCAGAGGCTATCCCAAGCGGGATGTACGCGGCGCTGGCCCTCGTAGAAATACTGTGAGGGATTGCCGCAGAAGTTGGCCAGGCCCTCGTTCTCGTTCTTCACCGAGTGGCTGTGTACGAGGTCCATAATCACGGCGATGCCCTGTTCGTGGCAGGCATCGATGAGTGCCTTGAGTTCCTCGGGGGTGCCATAGCGGCTGCTGGCGGCAAAGAAGTTGCTCACATGGTAGCCGAAGCTGCCATAGTAGGGATGTTCCTGTATGGCCATGAGTTGGATGCAGTTGTAGCCAGCACGCACGATGCGCGGGAGTACAAGTTGGCGAAACTCATTGTAGGTGCCCACGCCTTCCTTGTCCTGGGCCATACCTATGTGGGCCTCGTAGATAAACAACGGCGATGTCTGTGGGCGGAAACGCTTGACGCGCCACTGGTAGGCTGTCTCGGGTTTCCAAACCTGGGCCGAGAAAATCTTGGTCTGCTCATCCTGCACTACGCGTGTGGCCCAGGCGGGGATACGCTCGCCCTGACAAGGAGTCTGGGTCTCGGCGTCGCGCCAGTGAATGGAGAGTTTGTAGTGCTGTCCGTGCTGCAGCTTGTGTGTAGGTATTTTCACCTCCCACACGCCAGTGGCACGAGAGAGGCATTTGAGTCGGAACTCCTGCTTCTCGCGCCAGTCGGAGAAGTCGCCGATGAGGTACATTTCCGATGCCTTGGGAGCCCACTCGCGGAACACCCAGCGATCGTCTTCGTAGTGAAGGCCGAAGTAGAGGTAGCCCGTGGCGAAGTCCTCCAGGCGCCGCTGGCCCTTGTCGGTCAGCTCGGCCATCTTGTCCAGGACATGGAGGTGGCGACCGTTGATGGCCTCCTCGAAAGGATGGAGCCAGGGGTCGTTCTTCACGAACTTGAGCATCTGGGGCTCGGTGGTAGCCTTCTTGGTTTGTCGGGGAGCAGTAGCCTTCTTCTGGCTTCGGGCTGCTGTGCTCTTGGCCTTGCTGGCCTTGGACTTCTGGGCTCGGGTCGTTGTGCTTTGGGCTCGGGTCTTCTTGGTATTCGTCATAGTCTTGTACGGGGTTAAATGGTGGGATGCACAGCCACTTTGAATATAGCTTTTTTCATATCCTGGGCTGTGATGGCGGGTGCATGGCCATCCTGGGGGAGGTACATGGCAAACTGACCGGGCTGCAGCGTGTAGTACATCTGCGCGACGGACCCGGGCGTGGCAGGGGCCTGGGGGTCGTGCAGCGTCATGTCGGTCTGCGCGTCATAGTCGGCGGCAGGTAGAGCCACACGGGGGCACCAGCCATGCTCCTCGGCATCGCTGATGGGAATCTGGATATCTATCATGCGGCGGTGTGTCTCGAATCGGGCCTCGTCACGTTCCTTGGCGGGAGCCATCTGCACATTGACATAGACTTGGTCACCCTGTATGGGGTGAATGCCCGGTTCCATGGCGGCCAGATCATGGTGATGGAGGTAGTCCACCACTACCCCGATGAGAGGATTGAGTGCCGCATACTGCTGCAGGTTCTCTAGTGTATCGACAATCATGGATTGGTTAGTTTTTTTTCTGCGCGCAAAGGTACGCAACTTCGTGCAAAAAACGAGACAAATGACGAAAAAACATGCAAGGCACGACTCCGAAATGCGTTTTTTTGGTCTTTTTTGCCCTCTGGAAGAAAAAAAATCCGCCCGCCTTTGACCATTTTTATAAAAAACCTCTAACCTCTAACATCTAACCTCTAACCTTTTCGTACCTTTGCCGTCGCAAAAACCTCTAACCGCTAACCGCTAACCGCTATGCGCAAGACAACTCTCCTCATTTTGGCCACGACGCTGACGCTCTCCCTCTCGGCCAAGGACATCCTCATCCACACGCCCAGCACCTCGTTGCTGATCAATGCCAGCGAGGGACAGCCCATCCACATCTGTTACTACGGCGACCGCATGGACGACCCCACAGCCATAGACAAGGCTGGAGGTCTGTGGTCTGAAGCATACCCCGCCTTCGGAGCCGAATGCGGAGGCAACACAGCCCTCGACGTGACGCATGCCAACGGCAACATGAGCACCGAACTGGTCTATGTAGGCGACAGCCAGACGAACGAGACCAACGCCACCGTCTATACCTTTTCTATGCGCGACAAGCACTACGATCTGGAGGTGGACGTCTGCTACCGTGCCTACACCAACTGCGACGTGATAGAGACCTGGAGCGTGATCCGCAACAAGGAGAAGAAGGGTATCCTGCTGGACAAATATGCCAGCGGCTTCCTCCCCGTGCGCCAGGGCGACTGCTGGGTAAGCCACGAACACGGATCATGGGGCGCCGAGGCCGAGATCAGCGAGCAGCCCCTCCAGGCCGGCGTCTTCGAACTCCACGACATGTCGGGCGCACGCAATGCCTTCACCAGCCGACCCAACATCATGATATCGCTCGACGGTAAGCCTCGCGAGAACGGGGGACGCACCATCGGTGCTGTACTCTGCTGGAGCGGCAACTACCGCATCACCATTGATACGCAAGACAAGACCCTGCATCGCCTCATAGCTGGCATCGACGACTCCCACGCTGCCTACCCTCTGGCCCGAGGCGAGGTCTTCACGACACCCGTCCTGGCCTTCACCTACTCGGTCGAGGGTATGGGGGGAGTGAGTCGCAGCTACCACCGCTGGGCACGACGCACCGACAAGGTGCATCATGGCACCCAGTTGCGCAAGATACTCCTCAACTCGTGGGAAGGTGTCTATCTCAATGTCAACCAAGCAGGTATGGAAAAGATGATGGACGGTGTGAAGACCCTGGGTGGCGAACTCTTTGTCATGGACGACGGATGGTTTGGCGGCAAGTACAAACGCTCGGTCGATGACTGTGCGCTGGGCGATTGGGTCACCGACACCGACAAGCTGCCTCTCGGCATCCCCGCTCTGGAACGAGCCGCTGCCGACCGTGGTCTGAAGTGGGGTATATGGATCGAGCCCGAGATGACCAACACCAAGTCGGAGCTCTACGAGAAACACCCCGACTGGATTATCTGCCACCCCGACCGCACGCCGCGCCTGGGGCGTGGAGGCACGCAGGTCATCCTGGACATGAGCAACCCCGAGGTGCAGGACTTCGTCTTCTCCATCGTGGACCGCATCATGACCGAGACGCCAGCCACCTACTACATCAAGTGGGACTGCAACTGCGACATCAACACTTTCGGGTCGCACTACCTCGATGCCGCCAGTCAGAACAGGCTCTATGTGGACTATCACCTCGGCCTGCGCAAGACCCTCGAGCGCATCCGTGCCAAATACCCCGACCTCGTCATCCAGTGTTGCGCCAGTGGTGGCGGCCGTGTCAACTACGGCCTCATGCCCTACTTCGATGAGTTCTGGTGCAGCGACAACACCGATGCCCAGCAACGACTCTTCATCCAGTGGGGCACCAGCATGTACTTCCCCACCTGCGCCATGGCCCAGCATGTGAGCGCCAGCCCCAACCACCAGACACGACGCGTCATCCCCCTCAAGTTCCGTTTCGATGTGGCCATGTCGGGCCGTCTGGGCATGGAGATGAAGCCTTCGGACCTGAACGAACAGGAACTGGCCTTTGCCCAGCGAGCCGTAGCCACCTACAAGGAGATACGCCCCATCGTGCAGCAAGGCGACCAGTACCGCCTCATCTCGCCCTACGAGGGTCTGGGGTTTGCCAGTCAGATGTTTGTCACCGAGACGAAGGACGAGGCCGTCTTCTTCGCCTACAAGTTCCAGCATGCCGTGAACATGTTCAAGCCCCGCTTCTGTCTGGCCGGACTGGACCCCAACGCCCACTACACGCTCCACGAGATAAACCGCGAAGACAGTTCCAAACGAGGCGAGCGCTGGGAGGGAGCCTCCTTCACGGGTCGTTTCCTCATGAACACGGGCATCGAAATTGCCCTCTCGGGACTCTTCGACAGTCGTGTCGTACGCCTCACACGCGAGTAGCACACGCTCACTTCCCCCTCACGCCATTCTTGTAGGTTCCGCGTTTCACGACCTCTCCGTTGGCATCTTTCTCCACATACTCGCCGTGGCGCAGATCGTGGCTATAGGAGCCCTCAAAGCGCAGACCGTCTGGTGTCTCCATGATGCACTTGCCATGCTTCTCGCCACGGACGAACCCGCCGCGGAAGCGTGTGCCGTCGTGCAGTCGCAGGATACCCTCTCCATCCATCATGCCCGCCTTCCAGTAGCCGTCATAGACATCGCCGTTGGGCCAGGTGTATTTGCCACGTCCCTCGCGCAGATTGTTGCGCCACTGGCCCTCGTAGCGTGAGCCGTTCCGTGCCGTGTAGGTGCCTCGACCGTTCCTGGCGCCGCCCTTGAAAGCGCCCACATACTTGTCGCCACAGGCATAGGTATAGATACCGACCTCATCCTCCTTCAGTCCGCGCACAAAAGCCCCCTCGTAGCGGTCGCCGCTGGCATAGTGATAGACGCCCTTGCCGTGCAGGCTGTCGGCCGCAAAGGAGCCCTTGTAGGTGTCACCACCCACATACTTGTAGGAGCCTTGCCCCGTCATGTGTCCGTCGGCCCACGCGCCCACATAGGTGCTGCCATCGGCCCACTTCATCGTGCCTTGCCCCGACCGTTCGTCGGCTAGCCACGAGCCTTCGTAGCTGCCACCTGTGGCATAGGTGTAGATGCCCTGCCCCGACCGTTCGTCGTTCTTCCACTGCCCCTCATAGACATCACCGTTGTGGTAGGTCATGGTACCCTTGCCATGTTGGTAGTCGCGGTACCACATCCCTTGGTACTTATTGCCATTCTTGAAGAAATAGGTGCCGTAGCCATGCTGCTGGTCCTGGTACCACTCGCCGTCGTAGCGTTCGCCGTCGGTGAAGGTATAGACGCCCTTGCCCTGGCGCTTTCCGCGCAGGAACTGTCCCTCGTAGGTGTCGCCTGTCTTGGTCGTCATCTTGCCACGACCGTCGGGCTTGCCTCGCTGAAGCTCGCCCTCGTAGGTGCTGCCGTCCTTGAAGGTATAGTCGCCTATGCTCACTCGCTGTCCCCAGGCCACCACAGTCATGCACCAGAGGCACACGGCGGTCAGAATTATATTCGTCTTCTTCATTTCGTTATCACTTGAACTACTTGAACTACTTGAACTACTTGAATCAATTAATCATTAACCCACTAACCGCTAACCGCTAACCGCTAACCTTAGTTAATACCGGTACAGTTCCCGCACGCCCCGCACCTTGCGCAGTTTGGCAATGACATCGGCCAGCATCTTGGTATCGTTGAGGAGCAGGGTGATGGTGCCATCGAAGACGCCATTACCAGAGTCAATGTTCACGCTGCGCAGCATGATATTTTTCTCGGTGGAGATGATGGAAGTCATCTCCGAGAGGATGCCCACTTTGTCGTCGCCCAGGACACGCAGCGTGACGGCATACTTGTCGGCCCCCTTGCCTGCCCATGTAGCCTCCACGATGCGGTAGCCATAGCGCTCTCGCAGCAGGGGAGCATTGGGGCAGTTGCAACGGTGTATCTTGATGCCTCCGCCAGCGGTGACGAAGCCAAAGACCTTGTCGCCATAGACGGGTTGGCAGCATTTGGCCAGACTGTAGTCTATGCCCTTCATCTGCTCGCCGATGACCAGGACATCCATGCTTTGATCCTTGGACGCCTGCCGCCCGTCGCCCGTCGTCGGCCGCCGTTCTGTGCGGCGCGACTCGGTCGCGCCGTTCCCAACACGTAGCCCCGACTCCCGCCTCCTCACGTACTCCTCCACAACGGTGGCGCAGTCGAGGTGTCCGTCGGCTATGGCTTGGTAGAACGAGGTGACCACCTTGTAGCCCAGAGCGTCCATGGTCTGCATGAGCAGGCTCTCGTCGATGTCTATCTTGCGGTTGCGGAACTTGCGTTCCAGGTCCTCCTTGGCCATGTTGGCATGGCGCGCTGCCATCTCCTTCAGGCTCTGGCGTATCTTGGTGCGTGCCTTGCTGGTCTTGGCGATGGCCAGCCAGTCCTGCTTGGGCACCTGGCCGCTCTGACACAGTATCTCCACCTGGTCGCCGCTCTGCAGCACCTGGCGCATGGTGACCATCTTGCCGCCGATGCGTCCTCCCGTGCAAGTGTCGCCCACACGCGTGTGTATGGCATAGGCAAAGTCCAGCACGGTGGAACCCTGGGGCAGTTTGTATAGGTCACCCTTGGGGCTGAACACGAAGACCTCGTCCTCGTACAGATCCATCCTGAACTGATCCATGAGGCCCACATCGTCGCCCTGCTGCAGGTACTGGCGTATGTTCTGCAGCCACTCGTCGGCACCGCCCTCGCTGGCCTTTACCCCCTTGTAGCGCCAGTGGGCTGCCACGCCTCGCTCCGCTATCTCGTCCATGCGACGTGTGCGTATCTGTACCTCCACCCATTTGTTCTCGGGTCCCAGCACGGTGATGTGCAGGCTCTCGTAGCCATTGCTCTTGGGAATGGAGAGCCAATCGCGCAGCCGCTTGGGATTGGACTGGTACATGTCGGTGACGATACTGAAGGCCTGCCAGCAGTCCATCTTCTCGCGCTCTGGAGCAGAGTCGAGGATGATGCGTATGGCAAAGAGGTCATACACCCCCTCGAAGGGACAATGTTGACGCTGCATCTTCTGCCAGATGCTGTGGATGCTCTTCGTGCGGCCCTTGATGTAGAACTTGAGCCCTTGCTGCTCAAGACGCTGAGACAAAGGCGCTATGAAAGCATCTACGTAAGCCTGTCGTGTCTGACGTGTAGCATTGAGTTTGTCCTTGATGTGGTAGTAGGCATCGTGCTCCAGGTACTTGAGTGCCAAGTCCTCCATCTCGCTCTTCACGTGGTAGAGTCCCAGTTTGTGGGCCAGAGGGGCATAGAGGTACGAGGCTTCCATGGCCACCCGGCGACGCCCCTCGTCGTCCTCCACGTCGCGGATATCGCGCATGACGGCCAGACGCTGGGCTATGACAATCATAACCACGCGCAGGTCCTCGGCAAAACTCAGGAGGAGTTCGCGGAAATTCTCGCCCAGAGCCACGGGGTGCTTGGCATAGAGTTCCTGGATGCGTGTCAGTCCGTGCACGATGTGGGCCACCTCGTCGCCAAACATACGCTGTACCGCGTCGGGCGTGAGCACCTCGCTCTGCACGAGGGTGTGGAGGAGGGCACCCAGCACGGCAGCACGCCCCAGCCGCATCTCGTCATAGGCGATGAGGACGGTCTGAATGTCCTCGTCGATGAGTGGGATGCCAAAGACATCGCAGCGCCCGCTGGCCTCGCTGGCCATGTACGCCGCCAACAGGTCTGTCACTTGCTGATGTTCGTCGGCCGAGAGCAGGTCGTCCAGGGGAGCTTTGATGAGGTCTATGGGGCTCAAGGGGTTCAAGGG
>R18__coassemble_2786_pt1 | contig 9905 bp, 7 predicted proteins | sample R18__metabat2_high_PE_031 | metagenome-assembled genome bin R18 | reverse complement strand
TCCCCTGACCTCTCCCCAGCCCTCGCCACAAGGGAGGTTTTTTTTAGGGAGGAGGAGCCTCGCGGCGCTCACCGCCTTCTTCCGCAGACCCCACCTGCTCACCGCCCTCCTCTTCATGCTCCTCTTCCGCTTCCCCGAGGGCATGCTCTCCAAGGTTGTGCCCCTCTTCCTCAAGCGCCCCCTAGAGCAGGGCGGTCTTGGCCTCAGCGCCATCCACTACGGCACCCTCTACGGCACCCTCGGTGTGGTGGGGCTTCTCGCAGGAGGCATCCTCGGCGGCATCCTCACCAACCGCTACGGCCAGCGACGCTGTTTCTGGCCCTTCATCCTCGCCATCACGTTGCCCGACATCATCTACGTAGGCCTCAGCCTCTGGCAGCCCCACAGTCTATGGGTCATAGGTAGTGGCGTCGTCCTCGAGCAGTTCGGCTACGGCCTCGGTTTCACCGCCTACACCCTCTTTCTCGTCAGCTTCTCGCGTGGCAGCCACGCCACCGCCGTCTTCAGCATCTGCACCGCCATGCAGTCGCTCGGCATGATGCTTCCCGGCATGGTCTCGGGCTGGCTCGCCGACACCCTCGGCTACACCGCCTTCTTCTGGACCGTCATGGCCTGCTGCCTCCTCACCTTCGCCGTCTCCGCCCTGGCCTCTCCCCAGCTCTCACTTGGACCCGAGCCAGCAGCCCCATGAGGAGTGAGCCGACGATGTTGACGAGGAAGGTGGCGAGGTTGGAGGAGGACGTGGGTCAGTAGTTATCGTGGCGCAGCTCGAAGTATGCCTGCGGATGGGCGCAGGTGGGACATACCTCGGGAGCCTGGGTGCCTACCACGATGTGACCGCAGTTGCGACATTCCCACACCTTGACCTCGCTCTTGGCGAAGACCTGGGCAGTCTCCACGTTGTGGAGCAGGGCACGATAGCGCTCCTCGTGACGTTTCTCGATGGCAGCGACGAGACGGAACTTGGCAGCCAGTTCGACGAAGCCCTCGGCCTCGGCGGTCTGGGCAAAGCCCTCGTACATGTCGGTCCACTCGTAGTTCTCGCCTTCGGCAGCGGCAGCGAGGTTATGGGCGGTATCGCCTATGCCCTCGAGCTCCTTGAACCACATCTTGGCGTGTTCCTTCTCGTTGTCGGCGGTCTGGAGGAAGAGGGCTGCTATCTGCTCGTAGCCTTCCTTCTTGGCTTTGGAGGCGAAATAGGTGTACTTGTTGCGGGCCTGCGATTCGCCTGCGAAGGCGGCCTGGAGGTTTCTCTCGGTCTGTGTGCCAGAATACTTTGTTGTCATAGTAGTATTGTTTAGAGGTTAGAGGTATTTTCAGGCCGCAAAGGTAAGGAAAAGTCAACGGACAACGGCGGGCGGCGGGCGGCTTTTTTTCTCCCGCAGCCGAAAAATGGGCTTTTTCTTGTTTGTCGCCGTAAAAAAATGCTCTACTCTCATTGGCCCCCTAGCCTAGAGGGAGGGGGTTTTGGAGGGGTAACTCTGGAGGAGCAATTCGGCGGGACTAGCCTTGGCTACGCCCTGGTGGAGGAGCGAGGCACGTAGGCGTATCTTGCCGGCACGGGTGGTGGAGCGGATGATGACAGGAGCCGTGCCCCACTGCACGAGACGAGGATTGGCACCCACGCTGGCATCGCCCACAATCTCGCCCTCGCCCTCAATCTGGAAGAGGATGCTCTCATTGCTCAACCGCTTGACCTGCCCCTTGTCGTCGGTGATGGAAGCGATGACGACGACACAGTCCGAACCATCGGCGTCGAGGGGTACACCCTCATCGTCCACCTGCAGCCGTATCTGACTGGGACGACGGGAGGGTGTGACGCGGTGGGTGGCGACGACCTGACCGTCGATGAGCCCCTCGGCCAGGAGGAAGACCTCGTCGGCCTTACCTTGATAAAGGCTCATATGCTTATCGGCGTTGAAGTCATAGACGCCAGGGAAGGTGATGATGGGCGAGGGCATGCCACGGCGTGTAGTGTCCTTGCGGTGGATCCAAGTGTGGCCTCCTTCGCGATAGGTGAGGCGCACCTCGTCGCAGTTGCTGAAGACGGTGATATCGGCGGGAGAGAAGGGTGTCATCTCGTGGGCGATATACACCATGGGACCCGTGACATAGGGCACATCGGGACACACCTGGGCAGGTCGCTGGGCGCGGAAGAGCTCGTAGGCGTACTTGGGCTGACGGAAGTTGTCCATGATGCCGCCGTAGAAGGGGTCGGGGTGGTAGCCGCGCTGATGATCGAAGGAATGCCAAAGACAGCCGCCGACGTGACGCGGCGACTGCTGGTAGAGGATGTCCCAGTTGGTGGTGAGGTCGAGGTCGGCGTAGTGGCGAGCCTGCACAAGCATGGGCACCTCGCCCCAGGCGCGCGAACAGCGGCTATTGCTGTTGTGACTGCTCCAGTCGTCCACGTTGTCGCCCCACTCGCGGGTGAAGTAACACTTGTCGGGGAAGCGAGGCTCGCGTCCGTCGAACGTGTGGGCGGGGTGGTCGTAGATGACGGGAAACTGCTGGGCGAAGGCGTCGGAGCCGTTGCAAGCGGTGTAGCTGTAGGCGTGGGGGTAATCGTCGGCCACGATCTGCTGGACATTGGTGGCGAAGGAGACGGGGAGCCACGTCTCGTTGATGAGGGGTTCCCACAGCCACTGACAGGCGTGGTTACGGTCTCGGCGTATGAGTTGACGCAGGTCGGCATAGGCGCGCTGCTCGAAGGCGGGGTTGTCCTTGTTGAAGAACTGCCAGCCGGGGATGGTATTGATGACGAGGAGACCCAGTTCGTCGCAGGCATCCATGAAGGCTGGATCCTGGGGGCAATGGGCATTGCGGACTACCTCGAGGCCTGCGTCGCGCAGTTTCTTGGCGTCGCGCCAATGGAGGCTGTTGGGCAGGGCATGGCCCAAGATGGCGAAGTCCTGATGGCGGTTGGCGCCTACGAGTGGGTGGCCGTAGGGCCGGCCGTTGAGGTAGAGCCCCTGCTCGCCTCGAAACTCGAAGGTGCGTATGCCTATGCGTTGACGGTAGCCATCGACGGTGATGCCGCGCTTGTCCTTGACGCGCACGAGTAGGTTGTAGAGGTGGGGTGTGGTGGGCGACCAGAGTCGGGGTTCCTTCACGACCATGCGGGTGGTGGTTGTGGCGAGGGTCGCCTTGTCTCCTTCGGTGGTCAACGACGAGGAGGAGTGGGCCACGGTCTTGCCATCGGGGGTCTGTAGTTCATACTCCACTTTGCCTCGGAAGGACTTGGTGCTCTCGTTGCGGACGTCGGTACGCAGGGTGATGGTGGCCAGCTGCGGACCTACGCCCTCGAAGCCTACGGTGAGTCCCCCTCCTCCTGCGATGTCCTCGGTGTTGGGGTCAGCTATGTGTACGAGGCCGTGCACCACCATCCAGCAGTCGCGGTAAATGCCGCCGAAGTAGGTGAAGTCAAGGTGGCGCTGGGGCTTGCCGGGGACGTAGTCGGGTTCGTCGCTGTTATCGGTCCATACAGCCACGATGTTGTCTTCACCATACTTGAGGTGGTCGGTGATATCGACGATGACGGGCAGGTAGCCTCCGTAGTGTTCGCAGAGCAGTGTGCCGTTGACGTAGACGCGGCTCTTGCCCATGATGGCCTCAAAGTGGAGGATGGTCTTGCGTCCCTGCCACTGGGGCTGAGGGGTGAAGTGCTTGCGGTACCATGCGGGGCCCTGGTAGTTGATGCATCCGCTAGCCTCTACGGGGAGGTATTCCATGCCGTCGGGGAGGTTGACAAGGCGCCACGAGGTGTCGTCGTAGTCGGGACGTTGGGCCCCAGGCACATCGCCTTGGCAGAAGCGCCATGAGGGATTCATGCAGCAGACCTCGCGGCCCGTGCCGGGAAGGGCAAAGAAGCCCGCCGTGGAGTATTCCTGGGCCATGCAGAAAGTGCAGCAGAGTGCAAGGAACAGAGTAGTGATAGATTTGTAGTTCATAGGTACAGTGGTATAGACTTACAGGTAGCGGGCAGTGACAGAAGCTGGGAAGGCTCTCATCTCCTGGGGTGTGCCCTGAAAGACGAGACGGCCTCCGTGTTCGCCGGCGGCGGGGCCCAATTCCAGGAGGTAGTCGGCATGCTTGATGACATCGATATTGTGCTCGATGACATAGACGGTGCTGCCGTTGTCCACCATGCGGTCGAAAAGGGCGAGAAGGTGACGGATGTCCTTGATGTGGAGACCGTCGGTGGGCTCGTCGAGGATGAAGACGCATCCCGTAGAGCCCAACAGGGATGCCATCTTGAGCCGTTGTAACTCGCCTCCCGAGAGGGTGGAGAGGGCCTGGTTCAGGTGGAGGTAGGAGAGCCCCACATCCAGGAGCGGCTGTAGCTTCTGCACGATGGTTGGTGAGCCCTTTCGGACTACGGTTGCTTCGCCGAAGAACTCACAGGCCTGCTCTACCGTGAGGTCCATCACTTGGGCGATGTTCTTGCCGTTGTACAAATAGTCCAATGCCTCGGGCGAGTAGCGCAGTCCGCCGCAGGCCTCACAAGGGGTCTCGATGCTGTCCATGAAAGCCATCTCCGAGACAATGACGCCCTTGCCGCCGCAGACGGGGCAGCCCCCCTTGCCGTTGAAGGTGAAGTATTCCTCCTTCATCTTGTGCTGACGGGCGAAGAGCTTGCGGATATCCCCTGCCACCTCCATGTAGGTAGCCGGGGTGGAGCGCAGCGAGACGCCGATATTCTTCTGCGAGATATAGATGATGTCGTCATCAGGGAGGTCCCTGAGTCCCGTCGAAGGGTGAACCTGTGCCCATTGTTGACGAAATACCTCCATGAGGCTGCTCTTGCCCGAGCCTGCCACGCCGCAGACCACAGCCATGACCCCGAGGGGCAGATCCACGGTGACACCCTTGAGGTTGTGGAGCGTGGCGTTCTCTATGTGGAAGGTGCCACGGGGACGACGCGGTGCAGTGTTGAGTGGCAGGGTATCCTCAATCATGCGGCCCGTGAGGGTCTGGCTCTGCAGCAGTCCAGCGTAGTTGCCCTGGTAGAGAATCTGACCTCCCTCGACACCCGCGCCGGGACCCATATCGACGATGTGGTCGGCGATGCGTATCATCTCCTTGTGGTGCTCCACCAACAGGACGGTGTTGCCGTGGTCACGCAGTTTGCACACGGAGTTCTTCATCAGCTGAATGTCCTGGTTGTGGAGGCCCACGCTGGGCTCATCGAGGATATATAGCACGTCGGCGAGCGACGAGTTAATGTACTTAGCTATTTTGCAGCGTTGTGCCTCGCCGCCGGAGAGGGTGCCGATGGGGCGGTCCAGAGTGAGGTAGCCCAGGCCTATCTCCTCCAGGGCATCGAGACGCTGGCTGATGGCCTGTTTGAGGTCCACGGCCAGCGGGTCGGTGAGGCCCTTGATCCACAGATTGAGGTTGTGGATGGAGAGGCTGCACACCTCGGCGATATTGCTCCCACTGATGCGACAGGAACGCACCTTCTCGTTGAGGCGTGTCCCGCCGCAGTCGGGGCAGGTGCCCATGCGAAGCATGGGGTTGAGCACGGCAGCGTGGAGCAACCCCTCCTCCGAGTTGATGATGCTGCGGTACATGCGGGGGATGAGCCCCTCGTACTTGGCCGTACGGGGCCAGTTGGCGGGAGGGTTCTTGAGCCGGATCTGTGGTGAGTGAAGGAAGAGGTCGAGCTCCTCGGGGCTATAGTCCTTGATTTTCTTGTCCAAGTCGAACAAGCCGCTGTGGGCGTAGCGTATCCAGCGCCACCCTCCTTTGTGGAAGGCGATGTAGTGGATGGTATCCTCGTCGTTGAGGCTCTTGTCGAAATCCACCAGCTTGTGGATGTCCAGCTCGCGTATCTCGCCCAGTCCCGAGCAGCGGGGGCAGGAGCCCTGGGGATGATTGAACGAGAAGGTGTCGGAATAGCCCACGAAGGGCTGTCCCACGCGCGAGAAGAGCAGACGGACGAGCGGGTGTAGGTCGGTGTAGGTGCCCACGGTAGAGCGGCTGTTCTGTGCGGGTTTCTTCTGATCGATGACGATGGCGATGGGCAGTCCCTCTATGCCATCCACGTGGGGACGGCCATACTTGGGCAGGTACTGCTGCACGAAGGTGGGGAAGGTGTCGTTCAGCTCGCGGCGCGACTTGGCGGCGATGGTATCCATCACCAGCGACGACTTGCCCGAGCCCGAAACACCGGTGAAGACGGTAATCTTGTACTTCGGTATGTCGAGCGACACATGCCGTAGGTTGTTCTCGTAAGCGCCTTGGATGTGAATCATAGTGCCAAATGGTTTTTTCTTCCTACTTGAGTTCAATAACGACAGTATCCCAGTCGCCGAGACTGGGACATATGCCTTGTCCGCCGGCCGCGCCGCCATTGTCGGCAGGTATGGCGATGGAGTCGATGGTGATGGTGGTGGGGTCGTTGCCAGCATGGAGCTGGGTGGTGACATCCCACTGCATGGTGGTGACGCGGCCACTGCGCAGTGTGAGATCCACCAGGAGCCGATGGTTCTGTACCGTGAGGGGGCAGTGGCCAAAGATCATGAGGCTGCCAGAGAGACCGCCGTCGGTCTTGCGCATCGGCCCCTCCATGGTGAGTGTCTGTGGGCTGAGCTCGGTGCCATCTATCTTGCAACCTGCTGCCAAGCCAGTGAGGTGGGCCTTGGCCTCGGCGAAGCGCTGGAGGCCGTCCACCTGCAACACCCTGATGTGGAGGGGTCGAAGACGATGGCGGACGGCTACGCGTATGGTGTCGGCCTGTGTGACGGCGCAGCTGGTCATGCCGCTCCACACCTGCGACAGGGGGCGACAGGGGTCACTGGAGCAGAGCAGGGTGTCGTCGCAGAGGGCGAGACCGCCGCCACGGTCATCGCCCTCGCCATCTTGGGCACCATAAGCCACGAAGTCGTAGGAATCTCGGGAGAGGAGGAAACGGCTGGTGTCGCACTCTATGGCTCGTTCTTGCCACTCCCCGCCATCGCTGTGCCGCAGCCAGAGGCGCCACGAGGGTGTGGAGGGTGAGGGTGTCGCCACGGTGTCGTCGGGATGTTCCACGATAATCACCACCATGACAGGCCCGCCCGTGTAGGCCTCCAGCCACAGGTCTTTGCGCTCACAGCCCAGCGCCATCAAGACAAGGAGCAGCAGGAGCGCAGCACGTTTCGTTGGTGAACCCAGATTACTGGTGTAGTTCGAAGTCGTAGTGCTTGTCGTAGTCCTCCTGCACGAAGAGGCGGAGCTTCCTGGCGGCGATGTCATAGACCGACGTGTTTACCGTCTGCCAGAATCCGGTGCCCCGCTCGTGGCGGCGACAGCTCTCTATGCTGGCCTGGGCATTGGCCATCAGTTCCTCGTGGCTGGAGTAGATGGTCACACCGTTGCCCACAAACTCGGAGTACCAGAACGGGTTGGTCTCCACATCGTAGGCCTTGGTGTATCTGACGCGTTGCATGAGTCGCGCCATCCCATCGAGTGTGGCTCCCTCGTCGTAGTGCTCCTGCAGCAAGGCGTAGCGTTCCACGCCCGAGGCGTTGGGAGTGAGTTCGGGCAGTTTGGTGGCGAAGAGGTTCACCATGATGTTGGTATTCGCCACGGGTTCGCCGCGGTAATATACCTGTTTGCCATCGATGAACTCCACGATGTATGTCTCCGTCTCGTCCGATATCATGAAGTGCAGGCCATAGTGGCCGAAGCTGCCCATCATGTTGCGCTCTGCCAGGAGTTCCACTGCGTGTGCAGCCGACTCGGCATGGTCGAGGATGTAGCGACCTGCCAGGGCACACGAGAGGTTCTCGCCACGGGGATTGGTACCTGTGATGGGGGCTGTGTCCTCGCCGGGTACGACGTTGACGTTGAACACCACACCGTTCTCGTTGATGCCGTCAACGACAATCATGGGGAGGAGGTCATAGAGTTCCTCGGGCAGGCTGTCCATGAGGGCAGGAGTGTACTCGGCCTTGCCCCCACACACGGCCAGCGAGGCGAAGCGGTTTGCGCTACTGGCCACATGTACCACTGTCTCGCACATATCGTTGTAGAACAGGTCGAGGTTGCGGCCATGGAAATTGCCGTTGCGCACCGACGAGCAAGCACCTTCCACTGTGATGAAGGCCCGCGAGGGGTCGGACATGACGGGAATGAGGCTGTCGTTGAGGTCGGTGTAGGATATCTCGTAGAGATAGTCGGTCACCTTCGCCAGTGGGGTGTGATTGGGACTCTCGGAGGTCTTCGCCGGTCCGCAACTTGTCAGCTGGCCCACACACGCAGCCACAGTTGCTGCAAGAACAAAAAAAATCTGTTTTTTCATAATAGAGGTTAGAGGTTAGGGGTTAGGGATTAGAGGTTAGGGGTTAGAGGTTAGGGGTTAGAGGGGGCACTCTCGACGATCTCCTCTGGGCGTTGGACCAGCGTCGTAGCGCCGTGTTCCTCGAGGAACTCCCTGTCGCGGAAGCCCCACAGCACACTGATGCACGACAGTCCGCTGTTCTGGGCCGTGAGGATATCGGTATCGCTGTCGCCGATGTACACGGCTCCTTGAACTCCCATCTGCCTCATGGCCTCCAGCACCATGTCGGGAGCCGGTTTACGTCGCAGCCCTACCCTCTCGCCTATGGCCACATCCACATACTCGGCGAAGAATCTCTCGACAAGGGCTGTGACGGCGGGCTGGAGTTTGTTGCTCACGATGGCTATCTTGCTGCCTTGGCGTCTCAACCGGGCAAAGAGTTCCAGGATGCCAGGATAGGGGCGAGTGTTGTCGAGGCTGTGCTGGAGATAATACTCGCGGAAGGCCTCGAGGACCTGCATCGTCACGCCTTGCTGCGTTCCCTCTGGCACGGCCTTCGCGATGAGCATCCCGACACCGTTCCCCACCATCATCCGGATCTCGTCGCGCCGCCGCTGGGGCATGGAGAATCGCCGCAGGGCATGGTTCACGCTCTGTGTGAGGTCGTCCAGCGTGTCGAGGACCGTCCCGTCGAGGTCGAAGATATATGCTTTCAATGGCCGTTGATCTGAGCGCGGTCGGGGTTGTAGTGGTTAGAGGTTAGTAGTTAGAGGTGGCTGCTCCACTGCAAAATATTTCCACAGTGGGGCTGCATGCAGGATCTGGATGATTTCGCCGTCCATGAGCAACTGCCATACATAGTCCTTCGGGAGGAGATGTACCGAAAGATCCTCGGTGGCATCCAGGCTCTGGTCTGCGATCTTCTTCACTCCCGTGGCCAGGAACGAGTAGCACCTGTTGGTCATGGAGCCGGGGTTCTGGTACCCCACCATGAGCAGTTGCCATTCTCCTTCGCCATAGCCCGTTTCCTCCTGCAGCTCGCGGCGGGCAGCATCGAGAGGGTCTTCGCCCTCCTCGATGACGCCACAGGGAATCTCGAAGGCCGTCTTGCCTGCTGCGTGGCGGTATTGGCGTTCCATCACTATCTCGCCATCCTCGGTGATGGCAATGACATTGACCCAGTCGGGGTACTCCAGCACATAATACTCGGGCACCAAGCGCCCATCGGGCAACAGGGCCGAGTCCAGCCTGGCCGTGAGCCAGGGTCGCTGAATGAGGTAGCGGCTCTCCAGCACCTCGTATTTACCTTCTTCGGTAATGGTTGTTTTTTTCATTTTCCTACTTTTTTATTTACTCCTCATTTCCAATCGTTTTACCACAGTTTAGCATAAAACTCCGCCTTCTTCTGCAGCGACATAGGGTATGCCCGCGAAGTGGAAGGCATACGCCACCAGCGGATGCCGCTCTATCACTATGCCACACTTGGCCAAGTCGACTCTTGAACCACTTGAACCACTTGAACCAATAAAGGCCACGCCTTCTGCCTTGAGCCTCTCATACTGCACCTCTGCCCCACCACAGCCAAAATTCTCTGCCAACGACCCATCTGCCGCAACCACCCTGTGGCAAGGAACCACCG
>R18__coassemble_2779_pt1 | contig 9954 bp, 8 predicted proteins | sample R18__metabat2_high_PE_031 | metagenome-assembled genome bin R18 | reverse complement strand
TCCCGACACCTGGTTTTGGAGACCAGTGCTCTACCAACTGAGCTATTCCCGTAGGAAAGGAGTCCTCGTGGTCGGATGGGCCTGCGGGGACTCCCTTTTGTTATGTGTAAGACACGCGGGGTGCCTACATGTCAGGGATTTAGTCGTCCAGGATCTGAGTGATCTGACCGGAACCTACGGTGCGGCCACCCTCGCGGATAGCGAAGCGCAGACCTACGTTCAGAGCCACGGCGTAGATGAGCTCTACGGTGATCTCCACGTTATCACCAGGCATCACCATCTCGGTGCCTTCGGGGAGGTGAATCTCACCCGTGCAGTCCATGGTGCGGAGGTAGAACTGGGGACGATACTTGTTGCCGAAAGGAGTATGACGGCCACCCTCTTCCTTCTTGAGGACGTAGATGGAAGCCTTGAAGTTCTTGTGGGGTTTGATCACACCAGGGTGGGTGATTACCATACCGCGCTTCACCTCGTTCTTGTCGATACCACGGAGCAGCAGACCTACGTTATCGCCAGCCTCGCCAGTGTCGAGGATCTTGCGGAACATCTCCACGCCAGTGATGACGGACTTCTTGTCCTCGCCGAGACCCAGGATCTGGACCTCGTCACCCATCTTCACGACGCCAGTCTCGATACGACCAGTGGCAACGGTGCCACGACCGGTGATGGAGAAGACGTCCTCTACGGGCATCAGGAATGGTTTATCGCGGTCGCGCTGGGGCTCCTGAATCCAGTTGTCGCAGGTGTCCATCAGCTCCATAACCTTATCTTCCCACTCGGGTACGCCGTTGAGTGCGCCGAGGGCAGAACCGCGGATGATGGGGGTGTCAGCCTCGAACTGGTAAGCACCGAGGAGCTCCTGCATTTCCATCTCTACGAGCTCGAGCATCTCTTCGTCGTCCACCATGTCGCACTTGTTGAGGAATACGACCAGACGGGGAACGTTCACCTGACGGGCGAGCAGGATGTGCTCACGGGTCTGAGGCATGGGACCGTCGGTGGCAGCCACCACGATGATGGCACCGTCCATCTGAGCGGCACCGGTAACCATGTTCTTAACATAGTCAGCGTGGCCCGGGCAGTCAACGTGAGCATAGTGACGGGTTTCGGTCTCGTACTCAACGTGAGCGGTGTTGATGGTGATACCGCGCTCCTTCTCTTCGGGGGCGTTATCGATCTGGTCGAAGCTCTTCACTTCGGAGAGACCCTTCTTTGCCAGCACGGTGGTGATGGCGGCGGTCAGAGTTGTCTTACCGTGGTCAACGTGGCCGATAGTACCGATGTTGACATGAGGTTTACTACGGTTGAATTTTTCTTTAGCCATGGCTAGTCTTTTTTAAGTATTACGTTGAAAAATATTTTTCTTGCCTCTGTAATATCACAAGAGCTGTTGACGAGGATTGAACTCGTGACCTCTTCCTTACCAAGGAAGTGCTCTACCACTGAGCTACAACAGCAAACCGTTTGTTCTGAGTCCTTATTTATATTATAGAGCGGCAGACGGGGCTCAAACCCGCGACCCTCAGCTTGGAAGGCTAATGCTCTATCGACTGAGCTACTGCCGCGTATTCTGCTGTTCCGGGGGTGGGCAAAGATGGATTCGAACCACCGAAGGCGTACGCCAGCAGATTTACAGTCTGCCCCATTTGGCCACTCTGGTATTTGCCCGCACGTTGCCGGTCTCTACCGGTCGTTTTCCCGGGGCCTCGCAGCCATTTGAGCAGTGAACTGACTCAAAACGGCTGCAAAGGTACGGCATATTTTCCGAACCGCAAAAATTTTTTCGAGTTTTTTTATCGGTTCTGCAGTTTTTCCTTCATTTTTTCCAGTTGTTTGAGCAAAGCGTCCAGACAACTGTCTATTGCTTCCTCAAAAGTGTCGCACACCTTGTCGGCATAAAGTTCGGTCCCTGCGAAGACTCTGATCGCGGCTTCCTTGTTCATGGACGTCTCGGGTTTGACAACCTTCAATGACACCTCTACCTTTCTTATTTCGTCGCTGAATTTCTCGAGTTTCCCCACTTTCTTCTGGACGAAGTCCTGCAGTTTCTGCGTAGGCTCGAATTTGATGGCCTGGATGTTGAGTTCCATAAAAAACCTCCTTTGTTAGTTTGTTGTTACTTGACCTCCGTGGTTTCTGGTCCCGTCGGCCGGTTAGGTTCGCTGTGAGGATGTGCCTGCTGATAGACTTTCTTGAGTTCGGCAAAAGTGGTGTGGGTATAGACCTCTGTCGTGGACAGGCGTTCATGGCCCAGCAGTTCCTTCACCGACTGTAGGTCGGCCTCGTGATTGAGCATGGTCGTTGCAAAGGTGTGTCGCAGCACGTGGGGGCTACGTTTGCGCTGTGTGGTCACGAGTGCGAGCTTGTCTTTGACCATGCGTCTCACGGTCGGGGCCTTGAGCCGCTGGGCGTGCCGGTCTATGAAGACGGCCGTCGTCTGGTCTGCCCCTGCCACTTGCTCCCGTTCGCCTATGTATATATTAATAAGGTGTAGGAGCTCATCGCCATAGGGTACCAACCTTTGCTTGTTGCCCTTGCCCGTCACCTTGAGTACGCAGCCGCCAGTATTGAGGTCGTCGAGGTTGAGCCCGATGAGTTCGCTCAGTCGCAGGCCGGTGGTGTAGAACATATCGATGATGAGGTGGTCGCGGCGTCCTTCGAACGTGTCGTCGAACATCCCTTCGGTGTCCAGCAGGCGGTCCATCTCGTCTTCGCGGACGAAGGCGGGCAGTGCGCGTTCGGCCTTGGGGGCCGTGAGCGTGTGGACGGGATCTCGCTGAACGATGCCTCGCCGCAGGAGAAACCTGTAGAAGGAGCGGAGGGCAGCCAACCGGCGCTGTACCGAGGTGGCTTTGTTGCCTCTCTTCATCATGTGTACCACCCACTCGCGAGCGACATCCGTATCGATTGTCTCCCAGGTGAGGTCGGGGTCGAGACTCTGGTAGAACGACCGGAACGCTTTCAGGTCGTCGCCATACTCCGCTATGGTGCGGGGTGAGGCATTGCGTTCGTAGCGCAAAAAGTCCAGAAAAGTCTCAATCAGCATACATCTTCGACGCGAAATTAGGGGTTTTTCGTCAATCTGCCAAATTTTTTCAGCAAAAAATCCTTAAAATGCGTTTTTTCGTTCACTTCTCGCGTCATTGGCGACGCGAGGCGAGGATTTCTTAGTCCTCTACTCGACGAAGCTGCTGTACATAGACGGCATGCTCCATGGCGAGTCTCTTCAGTACAGAAGGTTTGTCGAACTGCTGACGACGACGGAGCTCTTTCACCACGCCGGTCTTCTCGTACTTACGCTTGAATTTCTTCAGGGCGCGTTCGATGTTCTCGCCTTCTTTAACAGGTACTACAATCATGTTTGCGAGTGCTGTTAGGGATTAGACATTGTGTTGTTTCTCTCGTGCTACATGTCCCACGGGGGTATCCGAAGTCCAACGCTGGGCAATTAGCGGCGCAAAAGTACGGCGTTTTTTTCGCCCGACAAAGGTTTTTGGCAAAAAAATACGAAAAGCCGGGCTTTTTTGCCCGACTTTTCTGTATTTCAGGTGGTTTTTCCGGTCTCGATGGTCATTTTCGGACCGTTGGTCCCTTACAGGTTGGGGTTCATCTTGCCCCACTCTTCCACGGCGGGGATGATACCCAGACCGATAATCTCCTCGCGCATCTTGCACAGGTGCTCGTAGCTGGCATTGAGGGCAGCCATCTCGTCGGCCGTACCCTGGGGAGCCTCGAAGTGTACGCCCGTGGCATCGATGGTGGAAGGCATGGCCATCATCACGTTCTTGTAGGTGCCGTTGTTCACATAGCAGCCTGCGGGGAGGGTGAAGGGAGTGCCGCCCATGGCACCTTCAATCATCTTCACAGCCTGGTAGGCAGGGCTCTGGAACGAGCTACGGCCGCGCAGCTTGATGATCTTGGAACCACCCTGGATGGTATTCTGCTTGATCTCGGCGAAGCGCTCGGCGGTGAGACCCATCTCTGCCAGGGGCTTACCGTCCACCTTCACCTGCGAGGCGAAGACAGCCATCTGTTCGCCGTGACCGCCATAGGTGTGGGCACCGGTGACCTTGTCCTGCTGCACGCCGAACTCCTGGGCCAGGGCTTCCTGCAGACGGGTGGAGTCCAGGGCAGCCAGCGAGGTGAGCTGGTTGGGCTTCAGACCCGAGTGGATGAGGGCCGTGAGGGCGGTGACATCGGCGGGGTTGAAGATGACCACCACGTGCTCCACCTCGGGGCAGTACTTCTTAATGTTCTCGCCAAACTCGGCAGCGATCTGGCAGTTGCCCTTGAGCAGGTCTTCGCGTGTCATGCCCTCCTTGCGGGGAGCACCGCCGCTGGAGATGATGTACTTGGCACCAGTGAAGGCCTCCTGGGGATCCACCGTCCAGGTGATGTTGGCACCAGGGAAGGCGCAGTGGTACATCTCCTCGGCCACGCCGTGTACGCCGGGCTCATAGATGTCGTACAGACAGATGTTGGGGGTGAGGCCCAGCATCATAGCGGTTTGAACCATGTTGGAACCAATCATACCACCGGCTCCAACGATCACGAGTTTGTCGTTTGTCAGATAATTCATAATAACAATATTTTTTGGGTTCGCTACTAACTGGGCGCAAAATTACCGCTTTTCCGGAAAACAGGAATATATTTCCCTCATTTTTTTTGGCTTTTCGCGCCAAACGCCGTACTTTTGTGCGAAAAATCCGAGAAATAGAAACTCTACGTTGCAAAAAACACCCACAAAAAAAATCACACCATGCCCCATACCCACGAGCTCGTCGAGGCTCTGCGGCGCTGGATGCGGCGCCACCACATGCAGGCCTTCATCTTCCCCTCTACAGACCCACACTGCGGCGAGTACACGCCCGACCACTGGCAGACACGCGCATGGATCTCGGGCTTCGGCGGCTCGGCAGGCACCGCCGTCGTCACCATGGACGAGGCAGCGCTGTGGACCGACAGCCGCTACTGGCTCGCTGCCGCTGACGTGCTGCGCGATGGTCCCTTCCAGCTCATGCGCGACGGACACCCCGACACGCCCTCCATCACCGACTGGCTCATCGGCCTCCTGCCACCCCACGCCACGGTGGGACTGGACGCATGGGTCAACACCCTCGCCGACATACAGCGCTACACCGACATCTTCCGGGCCCATGACCTAGAGCTCTGCACCGACTACGACCCCGCCGAGCGACTTTGGCAAGACCGCCCTACCCTGCCCCTTCATCCCGTGGAACTGCAGCCAGAGGCCTTCACCGGACGCACCACGACACAGAAGATAGCCCTCATCCGCCAGCAAGCCCGGCTCCGGTCCGACGAGGCCCTGCTCGTCAGTCAGCTCGACGACATCGCCTGGACCCTCAACCTGCGCGGCACCGACGTGCACCGCACCCCCGTCTTCGTCAGCTACCTCCTCATCCTGGGCGAGCCGCTAGACGGCGACACCGAGGCCATTCTCTACATAGACCGCCGCAAGCTCACGCCCCACGTGCGCGAGTACCTGCGCGAACAAGGTATAGAGGTGCGACGCTACAACCACCTCGAGCTGGACGACCGCTGGACCGTACGCTACGACCCTGCCCACACCAACACGGGCATCTACGACCGCTGCTTTCGGAGTGCCGAGATCCAGAACCCCATCCCCGCGCTCAAGGCTGTGAAGACAACCCAGGAGATCGAGGGCTACCGCGATGCCATGCTTCAGGAGGGCATCGCCATGGTGCGCCTCATGCGCTGGCTCGTGCCTGCCGTGGAGGCCGACGGCGTCACCGAGATAGGCGTGGACGAGCAGCTCACCCGTCTGCGTAGCGAGGCCCCTCTGTTCCGCGACCTCAGTTTCGACACCATAGCAGGCTACGGCGCCCACGGTGCCATCGTACACTACGAGGCCACGCCCCAGACCGACATCCCCCTGGAACCCCGCGGTTTCCTCCTTCTAGATAGCGGCGGACAGTACCAGAATGGCACCACCGCCCTCACCCGCACCATCCCCCTCGGGCCCCTCACCGAGGCCGAACGACGCGACTATACCCTCGTCCTCAAGGGACACCTGCGCCTGAGCATGGCCCGCTTCCCCGAAGGCACCTCGGGCACCCAGCTCGACGTGCTGGCCCGCTACGCCATGTGGCAGGACGGCAAGAACTACGGACACGGCACGGGCCACGGTATAGGGTCGTACCTCAACTGCCACGAAGGGCCCCACCAGTTCCGCATGAACTACATGCCCGCTCCCCTGCGGGCCCACATGACCGTCACCGTGGAGCCAGGCATCTACATCGCCGGCAGCCACGGATGCCGCACCGAGAACACCATGCTCATCGTCCCTGACGGCGACAACGAGTTCGGTCACTGGCTGCGTCTAGAACCCCTCACCCTCTGCCCCATCCCCACCTCGCCCATCGTCATGGACCTGATGACACCCGACGAGGTGGCCTACCTCAACGCCTACCACCAGCGCGTACGCACCACGCTCCTGCCCCACCTCAACGATCCTGCCGACCGCGACTGGCTCCTCCGCGCCACCGAGGCCATCTGACACCCGGTCTCGTGCACCCTGCCGGCACCCCTCCAAAGAAACCCTTCGCCTCAACCCCCATCACCATGGCCATCGTAAAAATCGTCAAGAACCTCAAGCCCCGCTTCGGCAAGCACTGCTACCTCGCCGACGGGGCCGTCATCATCGGTGAAGTCGTCCTGGGCGATGACGTCACCATCTGGCCCTGCGCCGTACTGCGCGGCGACGTCCACTACATCCACATCGGCAACCGCAGCAACATACAGGACAACTCCTGCCTCCACTGCCTCAACGGAACGGCACCCATCGACATCGGCGAGGACGTCACCGTGGGACACAGCGTCACCCTCCACGGCTGCACCATCCAGGACGGGGCCCTCATCGGCATGGGTGCCACCGTGCTGGACCATGTCGTAGTGGGCAAGGGCGCCATTGTGGCTGCCGGAGCCCTCGTCCTCTCCAATACCCACATCGGCGACGGCGAGCTCTGGGGCGGCGTACCCGCCAAGTTCATCAAGCGGGTGGACCCCCAGCAGGCCCAGCAACTCAACAAGACCTTCGCCTCCCACTACATCGAGTACTCCGACTGGTACCGCCAGGCCGACCAGGACCCCGCCAACACCCAGAACATCCTCAACGGCGAGGACTACCACTAACACTCCTTGATGCTTTGACCCTTGGGCTGTACTCAACCTCCTCTGGGTCAACGGCTGGGCTGCGCGATGCGAGCTCCAACCTCTAACCTTTGGTCTCTACCTTCTCCTCTGGGTAGGCGATGCGGGTGTGGTAGAGGGTCTTGAGTTTCTCCTTGAAGACGGTCTTGGCGGTGGTGATGTCGCGGAAGGTGATGGGGCAGTCGGCGAAGAAGCCGTCGGCCACCTGACCGTCAATGATCTTGTCCACGAGGGCCGAGATGGCCTCCTCGGTGTACTGGAGGAGGGAGCGTGCCGAGGCCTCGACGGCATCGGCCATCATGAGGATGGCCTGCTCGGTGGTGAAGGGGTTGGGGCCCGCGTAGGAGAAGGGGGTGCGGTCCACATCCTCGCCGGGGTGGTTGTTGCGGTAGGTGGTGTAGAAATATTTGGCCACGCCGCGGCCGTGGTGGGTGCTGATGAACTCGCGGATGACGCGGGGCAGGTTCTCGTGCTCGGCGATGCGCAGGCCCTCGGTGACGTGGCTGGTGACGATGCGGGCCGCGGCTTTCTCGTCGAGGCCCCGGTGAATGGGTGTGGTGGCCCCGTCGGCATTCTCGGTGAAGAAGGCGGGGTCGGTCATCTTGCCTATATCGTGGTACATGGCTCCGGTGCGTACGAGCTGCGTCTTGGCACCGAGTTGGTTGGCCACCTCGGCGGCGAGGTTGCTCACCTGCATGGAGTGCTGGAAGGTGCCTGGAGCCACCTCCGAGAGGCGGCGCAGCAGGCCGCTGTTCATGTTGGAGAGCTCGATGAGTGTCACGTTGCTGGTGAAGCCGAAGAGGCGTTCCAGCAGCAGCATGCCGGGGTAGGCGATGAGCAGGAGGACACCGCTCCAGAGGATGTGCTTGTAGATGCTGCGGTCCAGCATGACGAAGGTGCTGCCGCCGGTGAGTCCGTGTCCCTGGCTGAGGTCTATGCTGAGGTAGAAGAGGACCGAGGTGAGGGTGACCCAGAACACGGTGTGGAAGATCTGGGCGCGGCGTGTGAGGTCGCGCAGGGTGAAGATGGCGACGAGGCCTGCCACGCATTGTGTGGTGATGAACTCGTAGGGGTAGCTCAGTGGCAGTGCGCAGAGCATGATGGTGGCCACGTGGACGAAGAAGGCCGTACGCGAGTCGAGGAAGATGCGCACGAAGACGGGCAACATGGCGAAGGGAATGACATAGACCGAGAGCAGGGTGTGTCGCACCAGGAAGGAGGTGGCGAGGACGAAGATGGTCATCATGGTGGCCACGAGGAGCGAGGCCCGCATCTGGTGTATGTAGTCGCGGCGGAAGAAGTTGAAGAAGATGATGAGGGTGATGAGGATGATGCCCACATAGAGGCCCTGTCCCAGCAGCACGCCGGTGTCTATGCCATCGACGCTGTCGCCGCCCCGCATATCGCGCTCGTAGCTCTGCAGGATCTGATACTTGGTCTCATCCACGATGTCGCCACGGTCGATGATGCTCTGCCCGGCCATCACGACACCCGAGGCTGGGGTGAGCTGGCTCAGGAGGTCGTCCCACTGCTCGTCGCTACGCGTCTGATTATATATAAGGTTGGGCTGCAGGAACTGGTTGAGGTCCAGCTGCTGCATGCGCGACCGGCTCAGTCCCGTGCTGTCGGCGGTGTTCATCAGGTAGTTGTAGGCTGTGCGCAGGGTGAGCAGCTCGGAAGTCGTCTGGCGTGTGGCAGCCACGCCGCGATAGACCCTGACATGGCCGCTGGTCACCTCCTGGAGTATGGCCCAGTCGTCCTCGCTCACGATGCCGCGTTGGTAGATGTCGTGGAGGCGACGCTCCAGGACGTTGCGGCACTGTGCGGGAAACTCGGTCACCGCCAGCGTCTTGTACTGCTCGCGAAAGAGGGTCACCTGCTGGTTCTCCACCTGGGCCAGCGACTCGAAGTAGGGCTCGTACTGGAGGCGCAGGCTGTCGCGCTCGTGCTGCAGTTGGTCGTCGGTCTTGAGGATAGCGAAGTCCTTCTCGGCGATGAGACGGGAGTAGGTCCAGGGGCGTCCCACCTCGTAGCGCAGGGAGGATTCTCCCTCGTGGGGCATGACGGCCACGACGGCCAGCGTTCCCACGAGGACAGTTATGACTTGGAGTACTATATCGCGCACCGAGAGGCGCACCGCTTGGTTGTAACGGCTCATTTTGGTCTTTTTTCGTAATTTGGGGGCAAAGGTAGTGCAAACCGAGCGGAGTACAAAGAAAATCCAAAGGTTTTTTCTTTTAATCCCGAGGTGCAGCCTACTTTCGCGTAGCAAAGGTAGTGAAAAAGGTTAGAGGTTAGAGATTAGAGGTTAGAGAAATTTGCATTTTCCACGAGAAAAAGTCCCAAAAAACGCCAGCCGGAGGAAAAAAGCCGTCCGCCGTTGACCGTTTTTGGAAAAAAGCCGTTGACCGCTGACCGTTGACCGCCCGCTTTTCATTACCTTTGCACTCGAATTTATCTGTAAAACCTCTATTTCGGTCCTATGCAACAAGAAAATGTACGTGTTCGCTTTGCTCCATCGCCCACGGGAGCCCTTCATATCGGCGGCGTTCGCACCGCCCTGTACAACTACCTCTTTGCGCGTCAGCACGGGGGACAGCTCATCTTCCGCATCGAAGACACCGACTCGGCACGCTTCGTTCCCGGAGCCGAGGAGTATATCCTGGAGTCGTTCCGCTGGCTGGGCATAGAGTTTGACGAGGGTGTGAGCTTCGGCGGCGACAACGGTCCCTACCGCCAGCGCGAGCGACGCGACATCTACAC
>R18__coassemble_2750_pt1 | contig 10118 bp, 4 predicted proteins | sample R18__metabat2_high_PE_031 | metagenome-assembled genome bin R18 | reverse complement strand
GTTTTTCAGACTCACCATAAGATAAAAACGTAGAATTTATAGAACACACCTTAATTTTTAATTTATGAGAATGATAATCTGGGGCCGCAAGACCCTCCTGGCATCCCTGATGCTCCTCGTGGCCATCAACGGCATGGCACAGAAGAAAATCAACGACTTCGCCAACTTCGGGCGCTACCACCAGAGCAACCTGGAGTGGCAGGCCAAGCCCAACGACGGCAAACGTGTCGTCTTCATGGGCAACTCCATCACCGACGGCTGGTACAACATCCATCCCGACTTCTTCAAATCCCACGGCTTCATCGGTCGTGGCATCAGCGGCCAGACCAGCTACCAGATGGTGCTGCGCTTCCACGAAGATGTCATAGGCATCGGCGCCAAGGTTGTGGTCATCAACTGCTGCACCAACGACATCGCCCAGAACAACCACGAGTACGTAGAAGACCGCAGCTTCCAGAACGTGGTGACGATGTGCGAGATGGCCAAGGCCTACAAGGTGAAGGTCGTCCTCACCAGCATCACCCCCTGTGCGGGCTACAGATGGAACACCGACATCACCGACGTGGTGGCCAAGATCACCCACTTCAATGCCCGTGTGCAGGAATATGCCAAGAAGCACAAGATACCGTATGTGGATTACTTCGCTGCCATGAGCAACGAGCAGGGTGGCATGCGCGATGGTCTGCACCAAGGCGACGGCTGTCATCCCAACGCCGCAGGCTACGATGTCATGGAGCCCCTCGTGCTCGAGGCCATTCGTAAGTATGTAAAATAACTCCCAATCTTTGTGAAGATATGAAAAAGACGACCCTTCTTACCTCCCTGCTCCTCTGCGCAGGACTGCCCCTGATGGCCCAGAGCCTGACCGAATGGGACAATGTGAGTGTCACCGAGATGTTTCGCGAGAAAGCCCACACCCTCGAGGTGCCCGTAGCCAGTCTCGCCGCCTTCGACAAGGCCGCCACGCCCACCGAGGCCTACGAGGCTTCGCCCAACTACCTCAGCCTCAATGGCGTGTGGAAATTCCAGTGGGTGGGCACGCCCGAGATGGCCTCCACCACCTTCATGGACGATAAGTTCAACCCCGCCGGATGGGACGAGATAGAGGTGCCCTCGGCCTGGCAGGTCTATGGCGTCCACCACGGCAAGGCATGGGACAAGCCCCTGTATGTCAACACCCGCTTCCCCTTCACCTATGACAAGGAGACCTACAGCGTCATGACCGACCGTCCCGACCACTTCACCTACAAGGGCGATATGAAGAACCCCGTAGGCAGCTACCGCCGCGAGTTTACGCTGCCCGCAGGGTGGGAGAGCGGACGCGATGTCTTCCTTCGCTTCAACGGTGCCGGCCATGGCTACTACGTATGGGTCAACGGTAAGTTTGTGGGCTATGCCGAGGACAGCTACCTGCCCTCCGAGTTCAATGTCACCAAGTACGTACACCAGGGCGTCAACAACGTGGCCGTACGCATCTACCGCTTCACCTCGGGCTCGTTCCTCGAGTGTCAGGACTACTGGCGCCTGACGGGTATCACCCGCGACGTCTTCCTGTGGTCGGCTCCCAAGACCCACATCAAGGACTTCTTCTTCCGCACCACCGAGCTCCTCAACGACAACACGGCAGCCAAGGTGGCCCTCTCGGCCGACATCGAAGGGACAGAGGCTGAAGGCAACACCCTCACGGCCCGCATCCTCGACGGCACCAAAGTCGTGGCAGAACGCACGGCCGATGCCAAGACGCTGATGTCCTTCTACGTCAACGACATCACGCCCTGGAGTGCCGAGAACCCCAAACTCTACACCCTCGAGCTCACCCTCAAGACCGCTGCTGGCCTCACCGACAGCCGCATCTGCCATGTCGGTTTCCGTACCGTGGGCGTGCGTGAGGACGGTGCCCTGCTCGTCAACGGCAACCGCGTCGTCTTCCACGGCGTGGACCGTCACTGCTTTGCCGAGGAGGGTGGACGTGCTGTGACCAAGGAGGACATTATGCACGACCTCTATCAGATGAAGCGCCTCAACATCAACGCCATCCGTACGAGCCACTACCCCAACAACCCCTATTTCTATGACCTCTGCGACCGCATAGGTATCTACGTCCTGGCCGAGGCCGACGTGGAGTGTCACGGCAATACCCACCTGAGCGATGTCAAGGCCTTCGAGGCCCCCATGGTGGAGCGCAACATGCGTCAGGTCCTCACCTTCCGCAACCACACCTGTATCTGTCTGTGGTCGGGAGGCAACGAGAGTGGCGGCGGTGTCAACTTCAAGGCCGTCATGGACAGCATCAAGGCCCTCGACCCCACTCGTCTCACCCACTACCAGGGCAACAGTCAGTGGAGCGACGTCACCAGCACCATGTACGCCAACCTCAACTACATCGAGGAGCAGGGCAAGAGCCGTCTCGAGGCTTTCCGTCGTGGCGACAAGAATATCCGTCCGCATATCCAGTGCGAGAACACCCACGCCATGGGCAACAGCATGGGCAACCAGCGCGAGTTCTTCGACCTCTACGAGAACTATCCTGCCCTCACGGGCGAGTTCATCTGGGACTGGAAAGACCAGGGTCTGAAGGTGCCTGTTCCCGGCAAGAAGGGTGAGTACTACTGGGCCTATGGTGGCGACTTCGGCGACCAGCCCAACGACAACAACTTCTGCTGCAACGGTGTCGTCCTCCCCGACGGCTCCTTCACCAGCAAGAGCTACAACGTGAAGAAGATCTACCAGCCACTGGACATCAGCGCCGCTGCCACTCCAGGCACTTTCACCTTCCGCAACAAGCTGCAGCAGGAGCGACTGAAGGACGTGCGTGTGGCCTACACTGTCCTCGAGGACGGACTGTCGGTCTCCAAGGGTAGCATCGACGACCTCGTCCTCGAACCCAACGGCACCACCGACATCGCCTTGGATCCCCTCGCTGGCATCGCCCTCAAAGACGAGTGTGAGTACGCCATCCGTTTCGCAGTGACCTCCACCAAGGACACCGAGTGGGAGAAGGCAGGCTACGAGGTGGCCTCGGAGCAGATCCAGCTGCGCGATGTCGTGAAACGTCCCGTGTATGCCTGCAAGGCAACGGCCAAGGTGACAGCATCCAAGAAGGGCAGTACCGTGGTCGCCACGGGCAAGAACTTCTCGCTGACCTTCGCCGACGGCACCCTCGCTGCCTATAAGGTGGGAGGGCGTCAGCTGCTGGCAGCACCCCTGTCCTTCCGTGCTTTCCGTGTGCCCACCGACAACGAACGTGGCGGACAGGCCAGCACCTGGGACGGCTTGGGCCTGCGCGACCTCCAGGTGAAGCCCGGTACATGGACCATCCGCAACGCCGCCGACGGCAAGAGCGTGGATATCAGCATCGTGAACGCCTACGAGGGTAAGGGCAGTGCCGCCTTCACCGTCAACGAGAGCTTCAAGGTCTATGCCGATGGTACCATCCTCTTCTCGGCCCACATCCATCCCGAGATGGCAGGCGTGGAACTGCCCAAGCTGGGCTTCCGCACCGAGCTGCCTGCAGGCACCGAGACCTTCCGCTGGTTTGGCCGTGGCCCCTGGGACAGCTACGTCGATCGCAAGGAGAGCTGCTTCCCCGGCCTCTACACCTCCACCGTCTCGGCTCAGTGGACCAACTACGTCAAGCCCCAGGAGACGGGCAACAAGGAAGAGGTGCGCTGGCTCGCCCTCACCAATGCCCAGGGCGTGGGTATGATGTTCGTCGCTCCCGAGACCATGTCGGCCAGCGTAGGCCACTGGCGTGCCGAGGATATCTACACCGACCGTGACCATCGCAATGCCCACCCCTACGAGGTGAAATTTGCCGACGTTACCGTGGTGAACCTCGATGCCTACACCCGTGCTCTGGGTAATGCCAGCTGCGGGCCCGACGTCATCGGCAAGTACAAACGCACGGCTGCCGACACCGACTACAGCTTCTTCATGATGCCCCTCACCGCACCCGTCTCGGATGCCGCTCTCACCGCCAAGGCCCGCGTGACCTCTCCCCTGGCTCCCGTCGTGTCCATCCAGAACAAGAAGGGTATGGTGACCCTCACCACCCAGGCCAAGGGCGCCGAGGTGTACTACAGTGTGGATGGTGACAAGTACCAGAAATACACCACGCCACTCGACCTCAAGAAGGGCGGCACCGTCACGGCCTACTCCCGCATGGACGGACGCGAGCAGAGCCCCGAGAGCAGCGCCACCTTCTCGGCTCATGTGGACAAGTCGGCCTGGACCATCCACAGCGTCAGCAGCAACCAGGGTGGCAACGAGGACGTGAAATTCTGCATCGACGACGACCCCAACACCTTCTGGCACACCAAGTACAACCCCACCGACAAATGCCCCCACGAACTCATTGTCGATATGAAAAAAACATACACCGTCAAGCAGTTTGTCTATCAGGCTCGCAACGATATGCCGAACGGCCATATTGCCAACGTGGAGGTCTTGTTCAGCAACGACCCCAACCAGTGGGGCGAGCCCGCTGTGAAGTGTCGTCTGCAGAACCACAGCAACGAGCAACTCGTGGATGTGCCCTCGCATCCCAGCGCACGCTATATGAAGGTGGTAGTACGCTCCACCCACGACCGCAACGACTATGCCACGGCTGCCGAGGTAGGCATCATCCCGCAGTAATCGGCAGACTGCGAAGATTGCATCTGGCGAATATCAGATGAGGTCGTTCCTGCATGATGGCCTCTCTCCGAAAAAATGGAAAAATCGCGCCCAAAAGCAAGATTTTTCCTTTTTTTCTTGCTCGTTTGCCCGAAAACCCCTACCTTTACCGCGTTTTTCACGCGTAGTGTGCCTCTGCGGGTGCGTCTGCGCGAGAACTTGGCGAGAATAAACGCATAAGATTCAACCACATAAGTGTTCATTAAACCAATTATTAACTTTATTCATTAACTCAATCAAAAGCATTATGAGAAAAATCAAACTTTTGATCTGTACGATGGTTGGTCTGATGGCTGTCTCCACAGTCATGGCCAAGGACTACACCACCGACCTGAACTCGAGCACGGTGACGAGTATTTCGGAAACCGTTGTCAAGACCGCCGACGGCATCGTCTTCACAGGCGCAAGTGCCGACTATGGAATCACCGTGGACAACCAGAAGATAGAGGTTGCCGCAGGCAACATGGGCATGGATTTCACCATCTCCATGGAGAACGGCGCCACCATCACCAAGGTGGTCATCAACCACAAACAGTATGTCAGCGCTCTGACCAGCGAAGGCTGGAGCCTGGATGCTACCAACTACATCAGCACCTGGACGGGCGAGACCACCAGCGTGAAGGCCTATGCCGATCCCTGGAGCTATTGGTCCAACTGCCAGATGTTCAGCATCACCGTCACCACCAACGAGAGTGACGATGCTGGTGATGGCGGCGACGATCCCGAGCCCGCCACCCTCGAGGAAGGCGTATGGTATCTCTACACCACCGCTCTCGACGGCGAATCGCTGCAGTTCTACACCCGTGGTAGCACATGGGGCACCCGCGCCATGATTGGCGACCTCGGCTTCCCCACCCAGGTGGCTACCTTCGGAGACGGCTACCGTCTCACCCAGGTGGACTGGCCCAACAATGGTCTGGGTGTTGACCTCTATGCCGACCAGATCACTGTGGCTTGGCAGGCCTACGGCGATGCCGAGGATGGCTACATCTTCTACAGCGCCAACATCACCAATCCCGGCTACCTGACCTTCAACGAGGCCAAGGAACTGGTGACCACCACCGATGCAGAAGCCGCCACGCCCTTCTTCTTCATGAGCGTGGAAGACTACAACGAGTACCTCGAGACCAATGCCGACCTCCAGAAGACGCTGGCCTTGGCCTATGCAGGTGTTGAGGACGAGACAGAGCTCTTCGAGACCTACATCGTGAACGACGTTACCGACAAGGTGCAGAACGCTGCTCTGGCAGGTTCCGTCGATGGCTGGACCAAGGTGATGGGCAACCGCAGCACCAACTTCGCCACCAATAGCTATGGTACTGAGAGCTATGAGGCTCAGGGCACGCTGTCCCAGACCGTCGAGGGTCTTCCCGCAGGTCTCTACAAGCTCACCCTCCAGGGTTATGTCCGCAATGGTAGCTGCGCTGACTGTGTCACCCGCAGCAACCAGGGCTACAAGATGAGCTCCGCCACCCTGTCGGCCAACGGCAGCTACGTACGTCTCATGGACTGGGCAGACGAGCGCGTCAACGACTCCAACCCCAACAGCATGGCCGATGCAAGTGCTGCCTTCGCCGATGGCAAGTATGTCAACGAGCTCTTCGCCATCGTAGGTGAGGACGGCAAGCTGGACATCACCATCGCATGGCCTTCCTTCGTAGGCATGTGCTGGATTATGGTGAAGAACCTCACCCTCACTCAGTATGCTGCTCCCGCCAGCCCTCAGGACCTGCCCGAGCTCACCGAGGATGAGGATTATCCCAAGTACTACTACATCGAGAACTTCCGCAGCGGCAATTTCGCTGCCTGGACAGGCGACGACAGTCAGCTCGCTCAGACCGAGGAGCTCACCAGCGCCAACTTCTTCTACTTCACCGGAGCCATTGAGGATGGCAAGGCCGTCGTACGCATCCACAGCTACGAGACAGACCAGATCAACGCCAGCTTCAACTCATGGACCGAGGAAGGCGTGGATGTATCCATCTTCCCCAACCCCTACAACGACAATGGCATGGTCATCGCCTACAGCAGTAGCAGCGCATGGGACGACCAGAGCAGCCACACCAAGATTGGTGGCTGGTATCCCAGTGCAAGCGACAACCTGGGTACGACATGGGTTCTCCACCGCTCGCCCAATGACGACGACATCGACGCTGCCATACAGGCCATCGCTGATCAGGATGCTTTCCTGACCGCAGCCGAGGAGGTTTATGCTCAGGGAGCCGCTCTCTATCCCCGCACTCAGTTGGGCAACGAGGAACTCACCCTCAGCGCCGACCAGTTCAGCAGCAACTATCCCGAGCCCAACGAGGGTTCCATCGCTGCCCTGATCGACAACAACGCCAGCACCTTCTTCCACTCGCAGTGGAGTGCCAGCACCGAGGGCGTACACAACCTGCAGGTATCCCTGCCCGAGAACACGACGACCGAGTTTATACTCAAGTACACCGCTCGCACCTCATCCAACGACCACGTGAAGACCATGGAGGTCTATGGCAGCAACGACGGCGGCCAGACCTACAGCGACCTGCTCACCACCATTAACCTGCCCACCGTGGGTAGTGGCGTCTCCGACGAGGTAGCCTTCAGCACCGGCGACACACCTTATACATATTATAGGTTCGACGTCACCGACTGCTATCCCAGCTATCGCAAGTACTTCCACTTCGCCGAGTTCCACCTCTACAACGGCGTTCCCACGCTGCCCGCAGAGCTCAACGTGACCGAGGAGTCGGCCGAGGCTCTCCGCCTGGCTCTCTATAACCTCCGCATCAACCTCAACAAGGGTATTGCCACCCAGGACGATGTCGATGCAGTGAAGAATGCCATGGCTGGTCTCAAACTTAATGTGGCTGATGCCGAAGTCACCAGCTTGATTGGCTATTGCTACGAAGGCTATCCCGCCTCCGTCAGCGACGAAGATGCTGCTGCCATCGCCGCCCTTCTCGGTGTGAGCGATCCCAGCGAGGTGACCATTGCCGCCATTGCTCCCGACGGCACCTACGTGACCGATAACAATGGTCGTGGCGACACCGACGGCTGGCGCAATGCCGCAGGCGAGTTCGTAGGTTGGGGCACCGAAGGTTGCACCTTCTACAGCCAGCCTTATGCCGAGCTCAACGACGGGGTATGGTCGTTCGGTACCTATATGGGTTCCTTCCCCGATGTAGTGACGGCTCCCACTTCCTTCACGACCCCCATCGCCTTCATGGCCAACGGTGCTGAGGTAGTGGTGAACTTCACCCTCAGCTATGTCTTCCAGACCGACTTCGACTATCAGCCCGAGGTAGGTGACTGCGACAACACCGTACAGTACTGGATGGAATTCTCCGACACCTACAACATCACAGCTGGACAGACGGCCCACTTCGACTTCTTCAACTACACCAACGGCCAGAAGAACTACAACAACTGGACGATGGCTGCTGTGAACAGCGATGCTCACAACAAGTTCGAGAACCCCGACTACGCCGAGTTCTTCATCCTGCGTGCCGATGCCTTCGGCTTTGGCGACTACCTCAAGACAGGTGCCGTACAGAGCAACCTCAACCTCGACGAGGACATCTTCGGTCAGATCATGAACGGTGCTAAGGTTCACCTCGACGTGAACTTCGACGGCGACGTGGTTACCGTCAACGGTCTCATCAACGGTGCCGACGGCAACGTATATGACTACAACGTTGTCTCCAAGTCCATTCCTGCCGACACCATCTTCCTCTTCTTCACCACCGAGAAGGGTCACATCTCCGCTTATCCCGATGCCATCGAGGAAGGCAGCGAGGAGTTCGAGATTCCCAATGTCGACTTCAAGGACGAGACCTATGCTGGCACAACGGCTACGGTTGACTTCAACGACGCTATCGACGCCATCGGCTGCAGCCTCGACGGTGCCATCGTGATGGGTCTGGATCCCACCACGGGTACCATGTCGTCCGATGCCATGGCAGTCTATGACGGCTGGCATAACCTCGACGGCGACAACTGCACCTGGGGAAGTGAGGGCTGCGCCTTCTGCGTCAAGTTCTATGCTAGCGAGACCGACAACGTATGGGTATGCGTCTTCCCCGGCAACGAGATGGATGTCAACAAGGCCTACAGCGCCTACTGGGCACTCATGAACGCCGAGACAGGTAGCTACTACCTCTACCAGATCACTATCTCCTCCACCGCCGAGAACAAGGCCAGCGATGCTGATGGCGTTGAAGGCGTGAAGGCCGACATCAAGGCTGCCAAGGTTTACGACCTCTCTGGCCGTCAGGTGAAGACCATGCAGAAGGGTGGCATCTACATCCTCGATGGTAAGAAGATCAGCGTGAAGTAAGCATCATATCACCTCCCCATGCCCTCCCTCTTCGCAGGGAGGGACGTGGAACCCTCATAGAGCATCCCTCCCCACACCCGGGGAGGGATGCTTCGTCTTTCGTGGCTGTCAAGCAAGGTGGAGTAGAAACAAAAATCCCCTCCATCGGTGATGGAAGGGACATCCTCTTGTGTTGCGGAGGTTCGACTCGAACGAACGACCTCCAGGTTATGAGCCTGGCGAGCTACCAACTGCTCCACTCCGCGATTTCTCGTTTGCGGGTGCAAAGGTAGGCATTATTTTCCGTTCTGCCTCATGTTCCCTCTGTTTTTTCGACATTTTCTACGAAAAATAGGACTTTTTCTCTTTCTACCCCCAAAAATTGCCCCAAAACCTGCACACATGTGCAGAAAAAGCCCTAACTTTGCACCACCAAAACAGCCAGCCCCACCATGTCTCAAGTCAAGACCAAACAGCTCCTCATCGACTCGGCCCGTCTGCTCTTTGCCAAGAAAGGCTTTGAGGAGACCACGATGAACGACATCGCCGCCGCCTCGGGCAAAGGGCGCCGCACCCTCTACACCTATTTCAACAGCAAGGAGGAGATCTATCAGGCCGTCATCGACCAGGAACTCCTGCGTTTGTCGTCTGACTTCCTGCAGGTGGCCCACAAGGTCATGCCGCCCGAAGAGAAGATTGTGGAACTCATCTTCGCTCACCTCACCCTCATCAAGGTTGCTGTGGGGCGAAACGGCAACCTCCGTGCCGAGTTCTTCCGCAACATCTGGCAGGTGGAGAGCGTGCGCAAGAAGTACGATAACGTGGAGCGCGAAATCATCGCCCGCACCCTCTCGCAGGGGCAGCAGGCTGGTGTCTTCGAGTTTGATGACCTCGCCCTCACCACCGACATCATCCATGCCTGTGTGCGCGGGCTGGAGGTGCCCTTCATCATCGGTCGCCTTGGCACCTCGGTCGAGGAACGCCGTCCCCTCGTGGAGCGCATCATACGCCGCGCCCTTGGTCGCCGCCGCCTCACGCTCTAACCTTGACTGTGAACCCTTGAACCCGGTTCCTGAGCCCGTCGAAGGATGAACCCTTGAACTCTTGAACCCTTGAACTCTTGAACCCTTGAACTCTTGAACCC
>R18__coassemble_2666_pt1 | contig 10502 bp, 6 predicted proteins | sample R18__metabat2_high_PE_031 | metagenome-assembled genome bin R18 | reverse complement strand
AAAGTGAAAATTTTGATTTTCCCTTTGTATTTCGCTCGGCTTGCACTACCTTTGCCGCCGTGAACTACCGCGAACTCGTCCGACGACTCACCCCTTTGAGGGGACAGGCAGAGGCTCAAGCCGTCTGCCGCTTGGTCATGGAGGAGTGCTTTGGGCTGACCCTTCCCGACCTTTTGCTCGGCAAAGATAGTGATTTATCTGCGAACGACCATCAAAAATTCCAAAATATTGCATCTCGACTGCTCGCAGGAGAACCAGTTCAGCACATTTTGGGCTTTGCCGACTTCTGCGGTCATCGTTTTTGCGTCACTCCCGACGTGCTCATTCCCCGTCCCGAGACGGAAGGACTTGTGACCTTGGCAACGGCGGTGCTGAGTGGCCGCGATGAAAACGGCGTCTTTTCGCCCCGCATCCTCGATCTGGGGACTGGGTCGGGCTGTATAGCCCTCTCGCTGGCGTTGGCGCACCCCGAGGCCACGGTGGTGGCGGTGGATGTCAGTGCCGAAGCCCTGGCGGTGGCATGTCGCAATGCCGAGTTGTTGGGCGTTCGCCATGCCACCATGCGACAAGGCGACATCCTGCACTGGACAGGCAGCGCCGACGAGAGGTACGACCTCATCGTCTCCAATCCGCCCTATATCCGTCCGTCCGAGGCGCTGGAGATGGAGGATGTCGTGCTGCGCCACGAACCACACCAGGCCCTCTTCGTACCCGAGGATGACCCACTTATCTTCTACCGTAAAATAGTTGAAATATCGCGACGAGCGCTCTCCCCTTCTGGTGCCGTTGTTGTGGAAATCAACAGTGCTTTCCCAGAGGCGACGGCTGCCTTGTTTCGTGCTGCTCAGTTTGGTCAAGTTACCCTACATGGCGACCTCTTTGGTCAGCCGCGTTTTGTCTGTGCCATCCGATAAAAATCTCCCATTTCATCGGCAGTTTTTCACCCTCTTCCACCCTCCATGCTCACGCCTCTCTCTCCCTTCACACGTCCCGTCTATGTCATGGCCAAGCCTGCTGGCTCTGCTTGTAACCTGCGCTGCCGCTACTGCTACTACCAGGATAAGTTGCCGCTGACGAAAATGCCCGACAATATCCTGGAAGCATACATCCAGCAGTATATCGAATGCCAGACGGGCGATGATGTGCTCTTCACCTGGCATGGTGGTGAGCCCACTCTGCGCGGGTTGGAGTTCTACAAGAAGGTGGTGCGTCTGCAGCGTCGTTATGCGGGTCACCGTCATGTGGACAATGCCCTGCAGACCAACGGCACCCTGCTCACCCCCGAGTGGTGTCGTTTCCTCCATCAGCAGCAGTGGTTGGTGGGCATCAGTATCGATGGCCCTGCCGCGTTGCATGACGTCTATCGTCTGGATGCCCAGGACCGTCCCACTCATGCCCGCATCATGGAGGCCATTGCCATGCTCGACTACTACGGCGTGGAGTGGAACGCCATGGCCACCGTCAATGCCGTCACCGCCCAGCACCCCCTGGAATTCTATCACTTCTTCAAGGAGATAGGCTGCAAGTACCTGCAGTTCACCCCCGTGGTGGAGCCCCTCGAACCCCAGTCACTCACGGGTCAGCCCACCGAGTGTGCCGTTGCCCCCTACTGCGTCACTCCCGAGGCATGGGGCACCTTCCTCTGCACCATCTATGACGAGTGGGTGCGTCACGATGTGGGCGAGGTGTTCGTGCAGCTCTTCGATGCCACCCTCTCCAACTGGGTGGGTGTGCTACCCGGCGTATGCACCATGGCCGAGTTGTGTGGCCATGCTGCCGTCATCGAGGCCGACGGTTCTGTCTATTCGTGCGACCACTTCGTCTTCCCCGAGCACCGACTGGGCAACATCCTGGAGACGCCCCTCGCCACGTTGCTCTACGACGAACGTCAGCAGCGTTTCGGACTCACCAAGCGCAACACCCTCACGCGTCAGTGTCGCGCATGCCCTTGGCTCTTTGCCTGCCACGGTGACTGCCCCCGTGTGCGCCTGGCCCGCTCCGAAGATGGCGAAGCCGGCCACAACTACCTGTGTGCCGGCTATCGACGTTTCTTTGCTCATGTGGCCCCCACCATGGACTTCATGCGCGATGCCTACCTCGCTGGCGAGTCGCCTGCCACGGTGATGCAGCGGTGATAGGGTGATGAACAACCTATGATAATTTATCAGCTACCCATCAGACACCTATCAAGTATTCATGAAGTTCCTATGAAAGACCAGTGAGGTGGCTGTTGGGGAAAGGTGATTCTCAGTATTCGTCCTCGTTGAAGAGGAAATCCTCCTTGCTGGGGTAGTCGGGCCACACCTCTTCGATGTTCTCATAGACTTCGCCCTCGTCCTCTATCTCCTGCAGGTTTTCGATGACCTCCAGGGGCGCACCGCTGCGGATGGCATAGTCCAGCAGCTCGTCGCGGGTTGCGGGCCAGGGTGCGTCTTCCAGTTTCGATGCTAATTCAAGTGTCCAATACATAGTTCTTGGTATTTGGGTCTCGTGTTACACGAGAAACAGTTTTAGCTGGTTGGTAAGTTTATCGAACCACGTCTTCGTGTGTTGCCTCGCTCAGCCGACGGGCCAGGACGAAGAGGTAGTCGCTCAGACGGTTGAAGTAGGGCAGGATGTCGCCGTCTATCTCCGTCTCGCGGCTGAGGGTACATATCAGGCGTTCGGCCCTGCGGCATACGGTGCGGCACACATGGGCCCGTGCGCTGGCCTCGGTGCCTCCGGGGACGATGAAATGGCGCAGCGGTGGCAGTGTGGCCTGGATGGCATCGATGAGGCTCTCCAGCGTCTCGATGGCGTTGGTGTTGGCGTTGGCGGCGAGGTGCGCTGTCGATTCCTCTGTGGCCAGTCGTCCGCCTATGTCGAAGAGGTAGCGCTGGATGTCCACTACGTGTTGGCGGTCGTCGCCCTCTGGCATGGCCGTCACGAGGAGTCCCAGATGACTCTGCAACTCGTCGATGGTGCCATAAGCCCGCAGCCGCGCGTGGTCTTTTGCCACACGCTTGCCGCCCACCAGCGAGGTGGTGCCTTCGTCGCCCGTACGGGTATAGATGCGAGCCATGAGGATGCCCTTTTTTTAAATTTGGGCGCGAAGGTACGCACATTCCTCGATACGTGATGCACGTTTTGCTACTTTTTTTGTGTTTTGTGTGCAAAAAACAATATTTTTATTGCGCGCCTTGCGTGTATGTGCGAAATTTTACATACCTTTGCGCCTGAAAAACATCACGTATAATTCATTTTTCCACATGAAGAAATTCTACACCCTCCTCACCACTCTCCTTTTTGCCGTCAACGTAGCCGTCCAGGCCGACAAGACTTTTGAGTTCTGCTATTCCGACGGCACTATCATCCCCTCCGACGCTGTCATCACCGTGACCGAGACGGAAGAGCAATATGGCATGCTCATGCTCAACTCGGGCATCTTCGTGAAGAACACCACGGAGTACGAAGAAAACGTGAAGCTGGTGGTCGAGGTGACTGCTGTGCCCGAGTCGGCCAGCAACATGGTACAGTGCTGCTTCCCCTCCAACTGCCGCATCCTCAACGAAGTGGGTACCGTCAACTGCGGCGTGGGTGCCATCAATGCGGGCGCCATACGCAGCCTCATGACCGAGATCATGATCATGGATGCCGATGCACCCGCTATCTTCTCGGGCAAGTTCACCATCTCCGATGAGTGGGGTGCGAGCAAGAGCACCATCACCCTGAATATGGAGTACAAAGGCACAGCCCATGTGAGCGACCTGACCACGGACGCTAAGCAGCCCAAAGCCATCTACACCCTGGCCGGTCAGCGCTGCCCCAGCCTCAGCGGTATGCCCAAGGGCGTCTATATCATCGACGGAAAGAAAGTCATCAAGTAATAGAAATATATAGAGGAAAAAAGTATTGTTACAATGAGAAAGACATTCACATTGTTATTGACGTGTGTGGCTGCCGTAGCAACCGCATTCGCTCAGGAGATCCGGGTGTCACAGACACCCCAGCAACGCCACGTCCTCATCGAAGACGTGACAGGTATTCATTGTGGTAACTGTCCCGACGCGCACGAGATCATCGAGCACCTGCGTCTGGCCCAGCCCGAACTCATCCACAGCGTGGCCATCCACGCCGGCTACTATGCCGCACCCACGCAGGTGGACCAACCCGAGTTCCGCACCACCGAGGGACAGACCATCCACGACTACTTCGGCATCAATAGCTACCCCTCGGGCATGGTCAACCGCGTGAGCTTCGAGGACTACGGCGGCGTCATCCCCGGACGTTCCTACTGGACACGCTGTTCCCGCATTCTCACCGCCGAGACGGCCGATGTCAACATCTGGGCCCAGGCCACCTACAACAAGGACACGAAGCAGATCACCGTTGACGTACAGCTCTGCTATGTCAACGAGGTGGACCCCCAGGGCAGCGCCCTCTGCGTCTCGCTGCTCCAGAACGGCATCATCGGCCCCCAGGCCGGTGCCGAGGACGTGCAGGAATATGAGCACCGACACATGCTTCGCGCCATGCTTACCCCCGTGTGGGGCGACACCATCGCCACGAGCGAGGAAGGCGTAATCGTCACCCGTCAGTATGTCTATGACCTCCCCGCCGACATCAAGGGCGTGGAGACAGACCCCTTCAACTCCGACATCCTCGTCTATGTCAACAGCACCGACGATGCCACCAACCGCGAGGTCCTCAACGCCCTCGAGGTCCCCGTGGCATGCCCCGGCCTGGAGCGTGAGGCCAGCGTCAAGCTGGAGGCCTACAAGGTGACGCCGTCCCGCAACTACGGCTTCAACTACGTGGAGTGCTACGTCACCAACCAGGGCAACGACACCATCACCACCCTGGGCTTCACCACCCAGCTGAATGGCAGCGACCTGGTGAGCAGCGTGGTGGATGTCAACATCGCCCCGCGTCAGAAAAGCGTCGTCAAGGTGCCTGTGGATTGGACAGCTCAGTTCAACGGCAACAACGACTATGCCTTCTACGTCAGCGCCATCAACGGCGCGGCCTTCAAGAGCGACGTCATCAGCGGCGAGTTCTCGGCCTTTGTCTTCGCCAAGGGTACCGTCCGCGTGAAGATCAAGACCGACATGTTTGCCGACGACAACACCTTCCGTCTCCTCGATGCCGACGGCGAGGTGGTCAAGACCTTCGGCCCCTATGCCAATGGCGAACAGGCAGTCTATCTGGACAGCTTCGAGGTAACCCGCGAGAGCGGCATCCTCTGCTTCGAGGTACTCGACAAGTGGGGTGACGGCCTGCTGGCTCCCCGCGGCAGCCTCTTCTGGTACGACGCCGATGGCAACCAGATAGCCTCCAACAACGACATCCGCGACTATGGCTACCGCGTCTTCTTCAAGTATGGCACCGGTACGCCGGGTGAGGACGATGACGACGAAGGCGACGACGATGACGATGACGACGACGATGATGACGACAACCCCGACATCGATCCCGGCGACTTCTCCGACTCCGACTGGGGCAGTGACGGCGAATACGGTCTCTTGGCCCTTCCTGCCGGCACCAACGAGTACGGCACAGAGCAGGTGATGGGAGCCGACGGAACGCTGTGGTTCTTCACCTACTCGCCCGAGAGTGCCAGCATGGACAGCATCCGCACCACCACCTACACCATGTACCTCCAGGCTATTGACAAGTACGGCCACAAGAAGTTCGGCGAGAAGGGCATGGCCATCTCGCAGTATGATAACCGCTCGTGGACGGAGATTGGTCAGTACCTCTGCGCCAACAGCGACAGCACCGTGACCGTCTGCGTCCGCGACTGCCGCAACACAGGTCCTCAGGGACACATCACCCACACGGGCTACCGCTTCCGTCCCGACGGCACCAGCGTCTGGGACCGCGACGGCGTGAACCTCGACGAAGGCAACACCTACACCCTGGCCTGCGGTACCTCCATCTGCGAACTCTCCGATGGCACCAACGTCTTCGCCTGGATGCGCGCTGCCAGCTACTCGGGCGATGCCATCTACATTGAGCGCTGCCACGTCTCCAAGGACGGTGTCAAACTCAACAAGCTCGACGACCTGCGCATAGGCACCGCCACCGGTGTCAACGAATACCCCATGCTCGTGGCTGGCGAGGATACCACCTACTACCTCGCCTACGGTTACTCCAGCAGCCTCATCATCTACGTGCAGAAATACGACAAGAACGGCACCTATCAGTGGTCCAACAATGCCAAGCGCGGCGTGAAGATCTACTCCAGCGGCTGGGGATCTGTCACGGCTCTCCAGACACGCATCGCCTGCAAGAGCGACGGCAAGGGCGGCATCATCCTGGGTTGGAACGGTGACACCAACGATCCCTATCGCGCCTGGATCGCATGGGTGAAACCCGACGGCACGCTGGGCTACACCAACTCCAACGGCAAGGCTCAGATGCGACTCTCCTACGAGGAGGTACAGACCCAGAAGAGGCCCCACATCATTCCCTCCACCGACGGCAACGGTTTCCTCGCCGTCTTCGAGGTATATAACCAGTCGTACCAGCAGTACCAGGGCCTCATCGTGCAGCACATAGACTCCATCGGCAACCTCCTCTACGGCGACGAGGGTCTGGCCCTCGTGCCCGTGGACGAGCACACCGTGGGCTATGCCACCATCCAGCCCGGTGCACCCGGACAGTTCCTCGTTGTCTGGCAGCAGCCCGAGAACAGCAAGACTTACTGCGACGTGAAGAACTGCTACGCCGTGCTCAATGCCAAGGATGGCTCCTTCGTCTATCCCGAGCAGGGCATCGTCACCATGTCCACCAAGCAGTACTACCGCGTATCCATGGAGTCGCTGGTCAACACCACCGACAACTACTGGATTCTCCACTGGGAACAGAGCTACAGCCCCATCTATGACGATGACCGCGCAGCTGACCCCGACGACGAACTCGAGTCCAAGACCCACCACTGCCTGGCCCTCATGACCTTCGACGGCAACATCGTCAACTGGCTCCAGGAGGACGGCGTGGAAGAGGTGGAAGTCGGGAATTCGGAATCTCTGAAATCCAGAAATTCAGAAATCCAGGAATCCGCCTACAACCTCGCCGGTCAGCGCGTGGATGCAGGCTACCATGGCATCATCGTCCGTGACGGAAAGAAATACCTCAACATCAAATAAACCATCTATCGGCAACACCAGAACCCCTGAGTAGCCATTATATATATAATAAGGTAATGAAAAAACTTTTGATTTGTCTTGCCGTCATGGCAATGGGCGTGGCAGCCCACGCCGACAACGTGGCCACCACACCCCAGAAACGTCGTGTCCTCGTGGAGGACTTCACGGGCATCCACTGCAGCAACTGCCCCGACGCCCACGAGCGCATCGAGAAGATGCGTCGTGCCTTCCCCGAGCTGGTGACCAGCGTGGCCATCCACTATGGCAGCTACGCCAATCCCAGCACGGACCAGCCCGACTACCGCACCACCGAGAGCGGAGAGCTCCACGACCACTTTGGCATTGCACGCTACGGCTACCCCGCCGGCCAGCTCAACCGCATGACCTTCGACGAAGAGAACGTCATCAACCGCGGCCTCTGGACACGCTATTCCCGCGAGATTATCCTGCAGGATGCCGACGTCAACATCTGGGCCAACGCCACCTACGACAAGGAGACACGTCTCGTCAGCGTCGATGTGGAACTCTGCTATGTCAACGAGGTGGATCCCAACGGCAGTGCCCTCTGCGTCTCCCTCCTCCAGGGCAAGATCATCGGTCCCCAGAGCGGATCGGTCGATGCTCTCGAGTATGAGCACAACCACATGCTGCGCGCCATGATTACCCCCGTATGGGGCGACACCATCGCCTCGAGCAACGAGGGCGAGATTGTGAAACGCCACTACGAGTACACCCTCCCTGAGGAAATCAACGGCGTGGCCACCGACCCCTTCAACACCGACCTGCTCGTCTATGTCAACAGTACCGACGATGCCACCAACCGCGAGGTGCTGAACTCCCTGGAGGTACACCTCCAGTGCCCGGGCATCGAAGACCCACGCGACGTGCGTATGGAAGCCTACAAACTCACCCCCATCCGCAACTACGGCTACAACTTCCTGGAGTGCTACGTCACCAACTACGGCAGTGAGACCGTCTCCTCGCTTGACTTCTCCTTCACCCTCAACGAAGAGGAGGCACAGCAGGTTACCGGTGTGGCCGTAGATATCGCTCCCTTTGCCACGGCCTACGTCAAGGTACCCGTGGACTTCTCGGCGCAGGCCAAGTCCGACAACGCCTACACCATGCAGCTCACCGGCGTCAACGGCGAGGCCTACGACGGTGCCAAGATACGCGGCTCCTTTGAGGGCTACGTCTATGCCAAGGGTAAGGTCATCGCCCAGGTGAAGACAGACAACTACGCTCGCGATAATTTCTTCCGTCTGCGCGACGTGGACGGCAACGTCATCCAGGAGTTCCCCCAGTTCGAGGACGGCAAGGTGGATACCTACGAGATAGAGTTTGAGGTGACCCAGGAACAGGGCATCGTCTGCTTCGAGGTGGAGGATGTCTGGGGCGACGGCATGCTCTCGCCGCGCGCCGAGATCAACTGGTACGACACCGACGGCAACCTCCTCGTGAGCAACAAGAACATCAAGGACTTCGGCTACATCGTCTTCTTCAAGTACGGTACCGGAGCCGATGATCCCACTCCGGGTCCTGGTGGTGACGACGATGACGACGACGATGATGACGACGACGAAGGCGACATCCCCGTGCCCGACTTCAGCGGATCGCAGTGGGGCTTCAACGACGGCTATGCCTACCAGAGCATGCCTGCCGGCACCAACCAGTATGCCAACGAGTATGTCATGGGAGTGGACGGCACCATCTGGATGTACACCTACGAGCCCAGCACCACGACCATCCAGGGTCTCGACACCTGCCGCTACGCCATGCGTCTGCAGGGTATCGACAAGATGGGCAACAAGCTCTTCCCCGACCCCGGACTCGAAGTCTGCAAGTACCCCAATGCCTCGTGGACCAAGATAGGCAAGCACCTCGTGGCCAACGCCGACAGCACCGTGACGCTCGTCGTCACCGACTGGCGCACCGCACAGGGAGGCGAGATGGAGTCCTACCACGCCTACCGCTTCAACAACAAGGGCGAGAGCGTATGGCCCCGTGAGGGTATCGACATGGCCGACGACTACACCACGGCCTTCGAGTGCCAGATGAGTCTGCTGGCACGTCCCGACGGCTCCAATGTCTTCGCCTGGAAGAGCGCGCGCTACGATGGCGGCGAGTATGTGGAGCGTTGCCACATTGCCAAGGACGGCACCAAGCTCACCACCAATGCCGACGTGCGTCTGGGTGCCCGCTCCACCGACATCTATGAATATCCCCACCTCGTCCTGGCCGACGAGGATGGCAGCTACTACCTCTGCTACACCCGCACCAGCACGCAGGTCATCTACGTGCAGAAATACAACGCCGACGGCACCAAGGCATGGAGCGAGACCTACGGCAAGAAACTCTTCTCGGGCGGCTGGGGCGAAATGGTTGCCCTGCAGAACCGCTTCGGGGCTGCCAGCGACGGCAAGGGCGGTATCGTCATTGGCTTCAATGCCGACCCGGGTGGCGTGGGCGACCCCAAGCCCTACCTCACGTGGATTAAGGCCGACGGCACCTATGGCTATGTCAACGAGGAGGGTAAGCCCTACATCCGCATCGCCTACTGCGACGAACTCAACCTCATGCAGTACAAGCCCGAGGTGATTCCCGCTCCCGATGGCAACGGCTTCATCGCTGCCATAGGCCACTACAACTCGTCCAAGGCACTCAGTGTGCAGAAGGTAGATAGTCTGGGCCACCTGTGCTGGAACGGCGACCTCGGCTACTTCCTCACCAATGTGGACCGCCACGAAGTGGGCTACTACTCCATCCAGCCCGGCTATGGCAAGCAGTTCATGGTGGCCTGGGAGATTGTCCAGGACCAGAAATACAGCAGCGATGTGCTCAACAGATACACCATCATGAGAGACAATGGCGGCGACAGCCCCATCTTCGTGGACCAGGAGGAGGAAATACACACCCTCTTCCCCTTCCAGGCCAAGCGCTCCAACCTCGTCACCATGGTGAATCCCACCGACAATTACTGGGCATTCCAGTGGGTGCAGAGCTACCGTCCCGTCTATGACGGCGACCGTGAGACCTTCGATGCCGAATACGAGGACAAGGACCACTACTGCCTGGCCCTCGTCACCTTCGACGGCAAAGCCGTGGATGCCACCGACGGCGTGGAAAGTCTGGAGTCGAGCGTCGAGAGTGGTGAGACGAATGTCTCCGCCACCCTCTACAACCTCGCCGGTCAGAAGGTGGATGCCCGCTACCGCGGCATCGTCATCAAGAACGGCCACAAAATGCTTGTGAAATAGAGATTTGATATATTCACTTATTGTTTAACCCCCAAAAAACAAAGCGTATGAAAAAAACAATGAACGCACTTTGGTGCAAGTTATTAACTCTCGTGGCTGTGATGACATTCAGTCT
>R18__coassemble_2614_pt1 | contig 10701 bp, 16 predicted proteins | sample R18__metabat2_high_PE_031 | metagenome-assembled genome bin R18 | reverse complement strand
GGCTCCACCTTGATATAGGCTTTGGGACGGAACGCACCAGCGAAGTTCTTCAAACTAATGTTGATGATATTCGCAGCGGCACCTCCACCAGAGCAACTAGCCCCGCCCTGATTCGTGCCCAACAGAGCCACATAACCGTTGTTATAGCCACCTAAAGCCATGCCAACATGCCCGTAGATACCGTTCTTGAAGATGACCCAGTCGCCAGCCTGAAGTTGGGTAGCATCCCAAATCATCTCAAACTCATCACCTGCGTTGTATTCGTAGCAGTTGAGAGTACCTTTAGCGGCACCAGTCCCACAAGTGCTCAGGGAACGACCTGCGTAGTTCTGCCAGAAGAGGTTACCCAAGTCCCAGCATTGACTGCCATAATGGCCATCAGTATCTACGCAGTTAGCATAGACAGCTTCACGAAAGGTTTGAGGAGAGGAGGTATCTACATACCAACCTTGCCCACATTCTTCATCCTCTTCGCATTCCAGATCGGTAAGTTGGTTGTTATCTACTGATTCAACAGTAGGAACTTCAACAACTTCCACCTCACCTTCCGCCGTTTCAATGATGGCATCAACCTGAGTATCTGCCAATTCAATTGAGAAGGTAGTTTCAAGAGTGGTATCGGTCTTACGAATCACCACATCCCCACAGACCCCTAAAGCGACGGCAGCAATGATGGCTGCCACCATAACTAGTAATTGTTTAATTCTGCTTGTCATTGTCTTCTAAAATATAAGCACGATATTCGTCATAGGCCTTATCGCGAGCCTCAGAAATAACTGCTGAAATAACCCCTCCAGTGGTATGAGAGAAGTCATAGTCAATGTATGAGAGGTATTGGTGGTCAAATTCTTTATCGGTTCCAGAATAGACAACCTCAAACGCCACACCCAATGTCTTCCCGCCGTGACTAAAAGCAACGTCAGTCACAAACACGAAGAACGTAGCATCATCCACAAGGGAAGAGAAGTTAATCGTACCAATAGCATTGGAAATTGCATGCTTATTGGGAAAGTTAGCGAGTTTCCGTGCGGGGCGTAGAGAGCCGAGGGTAGCAGTTTTGAAAGCAGCCTCTTTGAGCTCAGAGGCAAGTTTAACGAACGCAACATATGTATGTTCAGTTTTCTTAGAAGTTTTCTTCTTCGTAGCCATTTGATTCTCCTTTATCGTAATAGTTTAAGAATTGTTGCAGCATTTGAGCTGCTTCCGAGTTGTCCACAACCTTCCAGAAGGAAGTGTCTGGGTACCTGCTATCACAGAACCCCAACTCAGCCCCCAGGATTTTCGCCTCGATTGCACACCTTCCTACAGCATATACTTTCTTGTAATGAGCCATCTCAGTAAGCATCTCCTTGCGAGGGAGGTTGGTTAGCGTATCGCAATTCTTCGGTAGCCACCAATCTAGGTCTCGCTTCTTGAAGCTCCACTTATTCCCACAATAAACATTTTCGCGGTCGTGTTCGGGAAGCTTGAACTTCTCTACGTACTTAACGTCAACGTTCATAGGGATGAAGATGGTTTTTCCAAGTTGTTGTAGGTGATGAGCAGTATCGTGGTTAGAGCAAACAAGGATTAAGTCCTTATACTTGCTCAGGAATTGGTAGGTCTCAAGATGGACGTTCTTGTGAATGAATACGATAGCGTGGTCATACGCTAGGTCTCCAACACGAATCGTAACCCAAGGCCTATCAGTTTTTACGGCGGGGATGATATTTTTAACAATCTCTTTAGAATAGTAGTATGCACCATTGTGCTTACCAGACTTAAGCGATTGTCGTAAGACTTTGTATTGGTAACTATCATGCGTCAGGTTCATTTAATGGCCTCTAGAGCCTTCATCTGACGCCTGTATACCGAAAGTATGCTACGAGCCAATGTAACGCCACCAGGAAGCGACAGAACAAGTTCTAGGGACTCTTCATCGCCATCAAGAAGAGTAATCTTGAAGGCTAAATCTAGGTCGTCCATAAGAACTGTCTCTACATCAACAGAACTACCATCCTCAAATACAGAGGTCTTGCTGAAATGTACTTGGCTATCTGCCAATGGAATATTGATCTTCAGCATCTTCTCGGAACTTGACTCTGCGTATTCCATCTTCTATATCTCCATAGTGGACAATGACTGGAAAGCCATTATTAACGACAAGATATTCGTCGCTGATATTCCCATTAGAATAGGTATCAGTGAACCATACCCGCCCGACATTAGTTATTTCACTCACAGGTGAGTGTCCCACAACCTGCTTAACACAGCGAAGAGGGTCAGCGATGACCTCAGTTGCGTCTGCCCAGATTGGTGAGGGAGCAACACCAGATAGACCACCCCTAGCCGCTCCAACCTTTGCTAGCACATCCCAATCACGAACTCCTAGGTTCCTATCTACACCGAAGTCTTTACGGCCTATGATGTTGTCTATATACCCAGCACCAGCCTTCTTACCAACATTATATTGGAGTTGGCGTTCGGTGATGAGTTTATTCTGGAGGAGCCACATATTAGTCACTCCAGCGTGTGTATAGAGGACGCCATCAAAGGATGCAGAGACAGCGAAACGGAAGTTATTAGCAAATAAATCACGCAATTCTTCCGCCACATATTCTCTGTACCCAGAGCTTTTAGTCTGTGGATTGAAGTACCCATACTCGTGATTGCCAAGTAATGGGTAGACCTCAGGGTTAAGACGTAGAAGCTTGCGAAGGTAGTCAATCATACGGTGGTATTGCTCAGGTACAGCATCCCAATCGTCAAAATAGTCCCCTAAGAGGACTATTTTGTCGCAACGATAATATTTTGCCAACTCAAGACCTCGTTCTATAACGTCAATCTTGAGATGCGAGTCTGGGATGGCTAGGACTCGCATAGGGGTTCGTGGTAGAGCTCATCGCTATCGGTAAGTATGTAAGCAATACCATCAGTGAAGCCTACACCACGAGCATTCAACAGGGCATCTTCCGCCGCTTCATACCTTTTACCAACGGTAATAGGTGCACAAGCAGCCCAGAAGAGTTGAGCCATATTGACACGAATGGTTCCAAGACGGAACAAATAGTGTTCATTGTCTGAGTCACCAAGTTGGTCGAAAATCTTTTGGAACGTAGCTTCAGTCATAAATACGTTCTCCTCGCAGTACTTTCCAGCACTTTCCATAAGTGAGCCCAGAATCTGAGTGTCCGTCATATCGCCATTAAAGTTAAAGTTGATTTTCTTTATAATCATAAGTTCTCCTAATGCCTCTCACGAGGCGATTGTTGCATAAGATAATCTGAAACATTCCCACATCCAAATTGTTAATGTCCCAGGTGAGACCCCCTAACCTGTAGCTTTATTGTAGCAATTTGGTTAGGGGGTGTCAAGTTATTTGACTGCCTCCATAAATATGCCTGCCTTAATTTGCGAACCTATATTGCTGAGGATAGACTGGGCGAGACTTACTTTGTTCTCTATGAGTTTCCCTATGTTTTTCCAGTACTTCATTTCGGTCTCCTTTGTCGCCAGTTTCACCAGTATATCGTTACAGCTGCAGTCGAGCTCTGTTTGCTTCTCCAGCTGTGTTCCTTTTAAGGAGGGGAGCAGTTGCCCCTTCTTGCACCTTAGAGCCGATTCGTGGTGGATTATTTCCTGCTCGCATTCCGTGGAATACTTTACCGCTAGGAATGCCATCGACTCTATGAGTGCAATTTGGTTAAAGAGCTCTTTGGGGTTATCAGGATCTAATGGTTGGCTCAGTATCTCCTGAACCTTCGTTGAGTAGGTTTTCTTGTCCATCGTGACACCTTTCACAGAGAGTTACTTTACGACCCCAAAGTTCACCTAGGGCATCCACGAGGAGGTCGTAGATAAGCCCAGCATTGGCTTCATCATCGGGAGTGCGAGTGGCCTTAGCGACCTCTCTAGCACCCTCATAAGCCGTAGCGAGATGCTTCACAACACAGTGGAAGTTGGGGTTCTTCTCCTCGGGCATAACTCTGTCCTGGAGGAAGATACACCCCGCACGGAGGCTTTGGGCTTTATAGACCTCGTGCCCAGTGCCTCCCCTGTTGTTAATTTCTTCTAGGTGGTCAATAGCTGCTAAGAGATTACGATAGACTAACAGCCTGTCCATATCGGGATTCATAAGCTCTCCTTTACATTTATTTTCTCTAGTTCATGCTTAGTCCATTCAGACCCATCGTACTGCCAAAGGAGCATCTCTTTGACCACGAGTCCTGCCTCCTCAAGGATTTCACGATAGAAGTTCTGCTGGACAGTATACTTCTTGTGTTTCCCGAAGCCTTCGTACTTAACATCCTTAATCTGCTTGGTTATCTTGTAGTCGTTAAGGGTGTAGGTACCATCATCGTTCTTGGTGAGGCAGTCCACGATACCAGTCCTGTTGCCAAACTTGATACGAATCTCAACCTCGGCTTCCTTATAGCCTGAAGTCTTGATGAACAAATCCACGATGGCTCCAAGATGTTCAGGCATCCAGTTCTTAGCTGTGTGGTCACGTTCCTTGTGCTTGTCCGCCTTCTCCATGATTTTATGGTACTTAAAATAGGTTTCCAAAGCAGCATGAACCGTGGTGCCGTAGCTGGCCGCCAAGTCACGATTGTGTTCCCAAATCTTGAGGAAGTCCTCTGGGAGACAATCCGTGCTCTTAGCGAGGGCACGAGCTGGGTAGGTAAGGTCTACATCTTTAAGGAACTTGTGTTCGGCTTGCGAGCCTGAGAGGAGGAGGTGGCCATCTTCATCGTAAGCCTTGTGGTTGGCTTCATCGAAGAAGACATAGTCTGTGTCCCCATACGCGACCTTCTGAGGGGTCATATCTTTGAACATCTCAGGGTCGACACTATCATCTATTCCGTACACTATGCCCACATTCACCCCCTTCGTGTCTTTGTCTAGTCCTGTTATATCGGACAAATTAATCAAGACATCCCCACCCGATTGTAGGTACTTGGAAATCTCTTCGTTCTCCCCCTTACGAATCCAACCAATCTGCTCCCAACCTTTATCGGTTAATGCTTGGACTTCAACTGCAAACTGGTCGTATTCGTTGTCAGGGTGAGCGACACACCTCAAGTTAGTTTTGAATGGTGCACACTTGAGGATGGTCTCTTGGCGAAAAGAAGTGCCGCTTAGTTTAGTGAAATAGCTGTGCTTCATTGCAAGTCCTCCTGGGCAGAGTCTGGAACGACCGTATGGTCTTCGAACATGAATTCCATAAGGTGTTCAAAGTGGTCTCTGTCAAAGAGTTGGAGCACACACCAAGGAGTGTTGATTGCAAAGATGTTCTTGCCCTGTGTCTCCTTGAGAGCGACAGCTAAGTCCTTACTGTTAAATTTGTACGTTTGTTTGTTGGCGAAGACTATCTCACAATCTTTCTCCATGGTTCCTCCTTAATCCTTATTAGAATGAAAAGTTGCTAAAGTCGGTAGACTCTTCCTTGGTACCTTCGCCATCATCCACGAAGACACCGAAGTCATTGTACTCACGACCAGACTTGGGGCTACGCTTCTTGCCGTTAAAGACAATCTTCACGAGCGAGCCGAGAGGGATTTGGGACATCGCTCTGTCGATGGTGGCAGAACTGTTAACCCCGACCATCCCCGTTTCAGTCTCCAGGTCGTAGAGGATCCCATCCTCCCCCGACGGTTGTTTGATTTTGACAGACCCCCGGAAGTACCCCGTGACAGAATCCCCGACTTCGCGTTCCGCCGCTTTTTTAGGCCAGTACGCCGAGTACTTGTTGCCGCTGTTTGTGATTTCTTTGAAAGCCATTTGCCTTCTCCTTTCGTTGGTGTTAGTTAATGTACTCTCATTGTACCAGTATGGAAAAAGAATGTCAAGACTTTTTTTGCTTGATTTTTAATTTATTTTTGCTATAATAGAAATATCCTCTGATGGAACATTAGAGGCGAAATATTAATAATAAGAAAGGACAAAATATGGACAAAGAATATGTGTCCAAACTCGATCACGACCTGGTCTTCAGGCGTGACATCATCCTTGAGTCCCTAGAAAAGGGGATTCAATTCGGCACGAAGGAATTCTTCGTGTACAACCAAATCCGTTGGTACGAGACTAACGGAAAGTTCGGATTCTGTGTAGCAGGGTACGAACGGCTGGGGGAAGATGTCGGAATGTCGGAAGAAGAAGTCAGAAGAGCACTCAAAGGACTGCAGGAAGCAGGACTTATTATGCATATTTGGTGCGACAAACTAGTCTACCGGAACAAGACGAAATTATGGGTTTCCGTTGTTAGGCTGGCAGAAGTCTGCACGAATGTCGATGCGATAAAGGTGCTCAAAAAGGGTGGAAAAAACGTCCAAATGCTTGGCAAAACTGGCCCTGGAAGGCCAGAAACTGGCCCTGGACGGCCAGAAACTGGCCCTGGACGGCCAGAAACTGGCCCTGGACGGCCAGAAACTGGCCCTGGACGGCCAGTTTTAGACCAAAAAAAGGTCGAAAAAGGTCTTGACAAGCTCCCTTACAATAGTTACAATAGTAACAACGTAACCAACTGTAACAATAGTAACAATAGTAACAATAGTAACGTTGTTAACAATAGTAACAATAGTAATACTTTAAGTAATAATATTTCTTTTAGTATTTCCTCTAACAACAGTAACAATAGTAACGTTGTTAACAACTGTAACAGTAGTATGGCTGGTACCCTTGATGCTCGTTCCTCTGTTCGTAAGGAAGCTCGTAAAACTGTTAATAGTTGTTCCACTGTATCCCCGCTCGTAAATGATATCTTATCGTTGGAAGAGTTCGTAAAGACAGTACTCGTTGAAACAGGACTCAAGGGAACAACTGCACAAATAGTAGAAGCAACTCCTTCTGCTAAGAAAGCATTAAAGGCTGGTATGCCTGAAGAAGATATTCTTAAGGCAGCTAAGAACATTAAAAAATATAAGAAGGAAGGTGATGGAAAACTGAAACCTTCAGTAAGAAGTGCCTTCCAAAGTACATCGTTCTGGGCTGAATACTATGGCGATGAGAAAGGCGGAAATGGATTTAGGTTCAACTTCTAGTGCTCCTATAGGATTCGATGAGTTCGAAGATATGGACTACGCATATCAACGACTCGGAGAAATATGGGAAGGCGTGGGGAAAACTACTAAGTACTCAACTGGGCTCCCGTTAATGGATGAGTACTTAGGAGGGGGGTTCGGGAGCGAAAAACTCGGAGAGGTGGTTCTGATTCACGCAGGATCAAAGACTCAGAAATCTACCCTCTCAATGCAACTTATCAAGGACTCGTTCGAGAAAGGAATTAAGATGGGGTGGGCTATCGTAGAAGGAGGCGTTGTCAGGTCGCTAAGGAACCTTAAACAACTATACTGCAATGAAGGCTACGAAAAGTTTGACAGCACATTCCAGCAGAACAGAACTAACATCTTTCAAATGTCTGACAGCTTTATCAACTCCAGCTTCAGTATGAACGATGTTATCGTATGGATGAAGAACCTACGAGCGAATCACGGCGTAGAGCTCTTCCTAATCGACCCAATCGGCTACCTAGCAGACTACTCATCGGGAAGCAATGAGTCTAACTGGCAGAAGGAATCCAAGTTTATGAAAGACCTTGTCCAGTTCGCAGACAACACTTGCTCTACTATCATCTGCATCACCCACAATGTTAAGGACAGCCAGTTCAAGAAGTACCGAGAAGAGGCCATAGGAGGCTCTCAAAGCTTCTCTAAGAGCCCTACGAAGGTCATTGAACTACGCAATGAGGGTTACATCAACGATGACCCCTCACAGGGCATGAGAATGACTATGGAGATGTATATGGCTCGTGATGTCAGGTGCTGGAAGTTCGTGCCACTCGTGTTTGGAATTTACAATCATCCAGACAAGAAAGGCAGACTCTTCTATGTACCAGTCTTTGACAGCCAGGAGAAGGCAAACGCAACACTAAGTAGTTCAGCAGGAGATGCTAAAATAAGAACAGTATGGGATGGGCAGATAAGGAGTTATGAATCACTTTGAGCAATTTAACTTTAAGGTAGTACCAGCCAACGAGAACAAGGCACCTATAGTCGCATTTAGCGACCCACAGACCTGGTGTGACTGGGAAGAGCGAGAGGACATCTACGGAGCCCACGAGAACTGGTACGTAGTCCCTAGCAAGTTCGTGTCGTACAATATCGATGGAATAGATTGGAAGATATACGTAATCGACATAGACAAACACGGGGAAGACAAGTTCGAGGAGGCCAAGGAGTTCATTCTAAACGAGTGGAAGCTCCCACTAGACACTTTAATAATTCAGACACCCAGTGGAGGGTTACACCTCTACTATCGCTGTCTAGCTGAGTTCACCCCAGCCACAGTAGACCTACGTAGGATTAACGGTCTCCCAATAGAGATTAAATCCAACGTAGGGGTGGTGGCTCCGAATGGTAAAGACCGTAGAGTCGTTAGGGACTTGCCTATCAGGAACCTAATGCCAGTCCAAGGCACACCATTCGGAGATTCAATCATCTGCATGCGTAGGTCACGTAGAAGAACCCCAGTGAACTACGTAGAGAACCCAAACTACGACATCACGAAAGTCCCACTCTACGATGCTCCAGGAGGTAGCAGACACAGGATGTGCCTTGGAGTAATCCAACGGCTCAAGGAAGAAGGTTGTCCAAGGAACCTAGCGATAGACTGGGGAAGAAGATTTATGGAACACAATGGCAGGGTGCTCCAACGAAACGAACTAGAGAATATGTGGGACTGGGACTCTAGCTGCCAACAATCAATCAAAGTAAAAGGTAGGACTTTTAGGAAAGTCATTTAGGAAAGGAAGACTATGCTTACCATCGAAAACAATGTACACGTTAAACGGGCTCAAATCAAAATGCTTGTACGGAGACTTCAATACTTGGAGCAGAAGATTGAGGGGAAGAACGACGCTGAGACCAACTACGATAAGGCGGAAATCAACGCCCTCAGAGCCGCAATCCTCGTTATGGAGGCCGTGAAGTACGCTTACGACCAAGAAATGGGCAAACAGAACGAGGAACAACACCAAGAGTTCTACAAACAATTCGGCGGGAATATCTTGGTTGATGAAGAATCGGAAACAGGTGATATAATAAGTGAGTAACATAAAGGAGTTAGTCTGTATGTCAGAAAAAAAGAAACTTACTATGAAGGATCTCCAAGCAGAGATTGAGATCCTCGACAAGGTCACCAACGCTTTGAACACTGCTGTTGTTGCCCTTTGCTATGCCGTTAAGGTTAAAGGCAATGAGCTGGACAAAGTCAGTTCCGATGACTATGTGAAGTTCGTTACTGAACACGTCCACCCGTTGGTCAAGCGTGCAGATGATATTGTCTGCGAAGTAGCCAAGAAGGCTGTTGAAGAACTCAATAAGGAGGAAAAAGATGGAGAATAGTCTTGAACAAATTGAGAGTGGTATCGCCCTCATCAAACAGCTCATTAAGAAAGTCAAAGGCCGCAAGAACAGCACAGAAGATTTGAAGAACTCTGTGAACCTGCTTGAGAAGAAGCTCAAGATGCTGAAGAAGGAGGAAGTTCTTCGTGTCCAATACTTAGACCGCACTGCTTTTGATACCATCCAAGGCGTGTTCCAAGCGTTCCACCTTTACATTGTGTCCAACACTGATGATGCTTTAATCCAGGTCGTGGTGGATTGGCTCCGTTCTTATGAGAGCTGCTATGACATCGCAGAACGCATTCAGAAGAGTGCTGAACAAAGGGCAGACTTTAATGCGGGCACCAAGACACGGAAATAAGATCTGCTTGGTCATAGATCGTGCTTCTTTGCCTGTTGAGTGCCCAGCACTGGACATATTCATAAACATCCTAGAAATTAAAGACCCCATCCTCATCGAAGAAGATGGGGTCGTTGAGCGTCTAGAACATATTATCAACATATGTCAACAAGCTAACGACCAAGTAATGATTATAACGAACAATAACTTTATGCGAGATATGCTTGTGCGTGAAGGTGCTGAACTGATTGTGGGTATAAATGGTGCGGCGTAAGGGTTCCACAATACGAGGTAGGTCTGCCAAGAAGAAGGGAAGTCGGGCGGAGATAAATGTCCGTAATCAACTTAGAAGTATCTACCCAGTAGAGTTGAGAGACAATGTGAATCGCGTCCCACTCTCAGGAGCAGGTGCTATGAAGAGTGATGTAATGGACAATAACGATCCGATGTCCTGCTATGAGGTCAAGTGCCAAGAGACACTACATCTACCAGACTGGTGGAGACAGACTAAGCGTCAGGCTAAGCCATCTAGGAACCCTATTCTAGTATTCACCCAAGCATATCGCCCGTTCTACTACACTCTCCTTAAGGGGGACTGGGAAGAACTCGTAGGAAAAAGTCTGTATGCTGGGGTGGTAGCCTACGTAGAGTACAACTCCCCCAAGAATATGATGGACAGGCTGGGAAAAGAACCAGAACGAACCTGTGTCCGCATCACATTAGACGATGATGAATGCGTAATAGTTAAATCAGATTTCTATCTAGAAGTCAAAAAGGACTTATTGAAATGAGCGAACTCGTAAAGAAAGTGATTGAGTGGGGCGAGGAGAAGGGGCTCCACGACGCTAAAGCACAGCTGAACAAGGTTATTGAAGAAGTGGGCGAGATAGCCCACGAGATAACTAGGAATAGGAATGGGGATGATTTGGCAGACGCTATTGGCGACTCGTTGGTAACTATCATCATTCTGGCTAATATCTG
>R18__coassemble_2547_pt1 | contig 10955 bp, 7 predicted proteins | sample R18__metabat2_high_PE_031 | metagenome-assembled genome bin R18 | reverse complement strand
GCGACTTTTTTCAAAAAAAGACGAAAAAAAGTGCTTTTCCGCCGAAAAACGGGACGGAAAGACCCGGAAAACGTCTATCTAGCGCGAAAAGTAAGTGTCAGTTTGAGGTAGCCGTCTTCGATGCGCTCATTGATGGTATCGCACAGCGTCTGTATGCGGACGAGGCCTGGGCTTGGGGTGTCGGGACGGATGAAGGCACCCAGAGCGGGAGCACCGCGCAGTTTCACCTTCACCTGTCGGCTGTCTTCGTAGTAGGTCACTCTGAAACGGACGCCTCCCATGGAGGGATTGTAGGCGAAACACAGGGTGATGGCCTCGCGGGCGAGTGTGGCTATGCGGGCCAACACCTCGTCGGAAAGGGAATAGCGGTGGCCGAATGCCTCGAGACCCGAGTAGAGAGCCATGCCATCATAGCGGGAATCGTCAATCTGGAAATCATAGGCGCGTATGCGTCGGATGAAGACCTTGGTAAAAGTTTTCTGCGGGTTGTCGAAGATCTGCTCGGGTGTGCCATCCTCGTAGATGACACCCTGGTCCATGTAGAAGATGCGGGTGGATACCTCTCGGGCGAATTTCATCTCGTGGGTCACGATGAGCATGGTGATGCCCTGCTTGGCGATGCTGCGGATGACGCTGAGTACCTCCGACACCATGGTGGGGTCGAGTGCCGAGGTGGGTTCGTCAAAGAGGATGACCTTGGGGTGCATGGATAGGCAGCGGGCTATGGCGACGCGCTGCTTCTGTCCGCCGCTGAGTTCGCTGGGGAAGGCATCGGCCTTGGCCGACATGCCCACCTGAGCCAATAACTGGAGGGCTTGCTGCTGGGCCTCCTCGCGGCTCATACCAAGGAGTTTAACGGGTCCTATCATCACGTTGTCCAGCACGGAGAGGTGGTCGAAGAGGTTGAAATTCTGGAACACCATACCCACCTTCTTGCGCACCTCGCGCAGGTCAGTGGCCGGGTCGGTGACATCCACGCCATCAATCCAGACATGCCCCGATGTGGGACGTCCCAGGGCGTTGATGCAGCGCAGGAAGGTGCTCTTTCCCGTGCCCGAAGGGCCTATGATGCTGATGACCTCGCCGTCATGTATCTCGGCGTTGACATCCGTGAGGACTACGAAATCATCACTAAACCGCTTGGAGAGATGTTCGATGCGTATCATTTCCAGAATTTCTTACGTTGTGGACGGGTTTGCTTCTCTATACCCCGGAGGATGACCGCGAAGAGCCAGATGATGAGGAAATAGAGGATGGTAACGATGATGAGGGGGAAGAAGGCCTCGTAGGTGCGGCTGCGTATGATGTCGCCGGCCTTGGTGAGGTCCACGACGGCGATGTAGCCCACGATGGAGGTGGCCTTCACCAGCCCTATGAACTCGCCCGTATAGACGGGGAAGGCGCGCTGCACGGTCTGGGGCAGGATGATGCAGAAGAACGCCTTCACCCTGCCGAAGCCCATGGAGAGAGCGGCCTCCATCTGTCCCTTGTCGATGCTCTCCACCGCCGAGCGGAAGATGACGCTGGTGTAGGCGCCGAAGCATAGGGCGAAGGTGATGACGGCCACCCACAGTCCATCCAGATTGGCGGAGCCGAAGACGATGTAGAACATGACCATGAGAAACACCACCTGGGGCATACGGCGCAGGAACTCAATGAGGAGTCCGGCAGGACGGGAGACCCAGGGGCTGCGATGCATGGCGCAGAAGCAGAGCAAAGCGCCGAGCAGGGTGCCCAGCAGGGCCGCCAGCACCGAAACGAGGACGGTGGCCACGAGGCCCTGCAGCAGGATCTTGTAGCGGTCCTCCTTGATGACATTGTTGTAGAAACTGTCGGCCGTCTGCTGCCAGAAGTTTTTCTCCGCCTCGTCGGAGTCTGCGATGAGCTCGGCCGGAGCCTTCTCCTTATTGATGAGAAACGACGACTCCTCGGCATACCATGCATCGCTGAAATCCACGCTCTGCTGCCGCTCTGGAGTGATGCAGATGATGGACATACCTATGTCTGCCTTGCCGGACTGCACGCAGTTGATGATGCTGGAGAAGGCGACATCCATGAACTCCCAGGTCATCTGCTCGCTGGCGGCGAAGGTGGCCACCAGCCCAGCCTCCACGCCCACCAGCTCGCCGTCACGCACGAACTCGAACGGAGGTGCCGCACTCTGGGTGGCTATGACCAGATGTCCTACGGGGTTGGTTACCGTGTCGCTTCGGGGCATGGTGAGCTGACAGTCGGGGCTTGCCCACTCGTTCAGTTCGGCCTCTATGTCGTGGGTGGCGAGATACTGGGCCAGGAAGGTATTGAAGCGGGTTCGCAGGTCGTCATTGCCCTTGCGGAAGATAATCCCCATGGGTGTCGGGTCGATGCCGTCCTGCAGTTCCACGACCTTGGGGAAATCCTTGCCCATCATCTTCCAGACGATACTGGGTGTGAACATGGCATCCACCTTGCCTGTCTGGAGCATGGTGAGTCCATCCACCTCACTATTGAGGTGGGCGACATGGCTGGTGGGGAAGTGCTGGGTCAGATACAGTTCCTGCAAGCTGCCCGAGACGGCTGCCACGTCGCGTCCGGCGATTTCCTCTGTCGAGTGTATGATATCCGTCTCCGACGACTCCCGCGAACAAGAGATGCCCGCCATGCAAGCCACGACAGCCAGTAGGATGTGGAAGAAATGATTGTGTTTCATGATTTCCTGAATGAGCGTGGCAAAGGTAATGAAAAAGTTTAGAGATAAGAGGTGAGAGGTGAGATTTTTTTCTCTGACAGGTGTTTTTGCGGCTTTTTCGCACGGAAAATGCAAATTCTCTAACTTCTACCCCCTGACCTCTGACCTTTTTCCGTACCTTTGCGCCACGAAAACACACACCATAGTATGTCCACACTCGAACCCATGATTGCCGACTTGGCGCTGATACTCGTCTGCGCCGGAGTGATGACCCTCATCTTCAAGAAACTGAAACAGCCCCTGGTACTGGGCTACATCGTAGCTGGCTTCCTGGCCAGCCCCAACATGCCGTATATGCCCAGCGTGACCGACCTGGACAACATACACATGTGGAGCGACATAGGTGTCATCTTCCTGCTCTTTGCGCTGGGTCTGGAGTTCAGCTTCAAGAAGATCATGAAGATGGGAGCCGCGCCGTTCATCGCTGCCGGAGCCATCATCCTGTGCATGATGATGGTGGGCATACTCACGGGGTCGCTCTTCGGCTGGGGACATATGGACTGCATCTACCTGGGCGGCATGCTGGCCATGTCGTCCACCACCATCATCTTCAAGGCCTTCGACGACATGGGGCTGCGCCAACAGCGCTTCGCGGGTATCGTGCTCAGCGTGCTCATCATAGAGGACATCCTGGCCATCGTGCTCATGGTGATGCTCTCCACGCTGGCGGTGAGCAAGCAGGTGGAGGGTCTGCAGATGGTGCAGAGCATCGCGCAGCTGGTGTTCTTCCTCGTGCTGTGGTTCGTGGTGGGCATCTTCCTCATCCCCCTCTTCCTGAAGAAGACCAAGTCGCTGCTGGGCGACGAGACAGAACTCATCGTCTCGCTGGGTCTGTGCTTCGGCATGGTGGTGGTGGCCACCAAGGTGGGCTTCTCGTCGGCATTCGGCGCCTTCATCATGGGTTCCATCCTGGCCGAGACGCTCGAGGCCGAGAAGATAGCGCGCCTGGTGAGCCCCGTCAAGGACCTGTTCGGTGCCATCTTCTTCGTCTCGGTGGGCATGATGGTCAACATCGCGCTCATCGGCGAGTACATCATCCCCATCGTGTGCATCATCGTGGCCGTCATCGTGGGACAGATGCTGCTGGGCACCTGCGGCTTCCTCCTCTCGGGACAAAACCTCAAGACGAGCATGCAGTGCGGCTTCTCACTGACGCAGATAGGCGAGTTCGCCTTCATCCTCGCCACCCTGGGCACCTCGCTGGGTGTGACGAGCGACTTCCTCTACCCCATCGTGGTGGCCGTCTCGGTCTTCACCACCTTCACCACACCCTACATGATACGTCTGGCCGACCCCTGCTACCGTCTCGTATCCAAGCACATGCCCCGTCGCCTCAAGCGTCTGCTGGACCACTACTCCACCCCCTCGCCCAGCATGGTGGGCGGCGAGAACTACTGGCGACCCTTCCTGCGTCAGGTGCTGCGCAACGTGCTCATCTACGGTGTGCTGTGCGTGGCCATCATAGGCATCATGCTGCATGTGGTGGAGCCCCTCGTCGATGAGCTCCTGGGCACACCGTGGAACGACATCGTCGTGAGTGTGGTCACGCTGCTGGTGCTGGCTCCCTTCCTGCGTGCCCTCATGCGTAGGCAGAACCACAGCCTGGAATTCCAGGCACTGTGGGAGCACACGAGCGGACTGGCCCGCGCCCCCATCATCGCCATCAAGCTGCTGCGCATCTACCTGGGTGCCTTGGCCATAGGCTATGTGCTGGGCCACACCACCACGCTGGGCACGGGACTGCTCGTCGTCGTCGTCATCATGGTGCTCACCGTCATCATCGTCACGCGCACCTTCAAGCGGCAGTACCAGGCCATGTCCGACACCTTCGCGCAGAACTTCACCCAGCGCGAACGGCAGCAGCGACAGCAGACAAGCCGACGTCCCGCCTACGAGGGCAAGCTCATCGAGCGCGACATCCACCTCTCGGTGATGGAGGTCCCCGTAGGCAGTGCCTGGGCAGGCAAGACGCTGAGAGAACTGAACCTTGGACAGCGTTTCCACATCCATGTCGCCTCCGTCACGCGCGGTTACACCCACATGAATATCCCCGGAGGCTCCACCGCCATCATCCCTGGCGACAAGCTGCAGGTCATCGGGTCGGACAAGGCACTGGCACGCTTCGGTCAGGCCCTGGAAGAGAAGGTCAACGAGGGACGGCGGGCAACGGGCAGTCAGCAGGCCGAGAGCGAGGAGATGAAGCTGCGACGCATCGTGATGAGTGCCGGTTCGCCCCTCGCCGACAAGAGCGTGCAGGACAGCCGTCTGCGCGAGGACTACCGCTGCATGCTGGTGGGCGTGGAGGTCATCGGCCAGGAGCAGCTGCGTCAACCCTCGGCCCAGACGGTGCTGAAAGCTGGCGACATCCTGTGGGTGGTGGGCGAAGAGAGCGACCTCAAACGCCTGGAGACACAGACCACCTTTGCGATGTCCTCGTAGCAGAGAACAGACGCGTCCAACGCCGCATTTTTGGGATTTTTCGCCCCGAAAAGCATTTTTTTTCCCCGAAAAATTTGGTGGTTTCGTGGAAAGTGCATTCCTTTGCACTGTATTAGTTAAGTAGTACACTATGTTATCCATTCACAACATCACTTTTGGCTACGAGAAACGTAAGCCTGTGCTGCACAACCTCAGTCTGGAATTCAGCGAGAGCGGCGTGTATGGTCTGCTGGGCAAGAACGGTACCGGCAAGAGCACCCTACTCTCCCTGACGATGGGTCTGCTGCGTCCCTGGAAAGGTCATATATGCTGGCAAGGCGAGGACACCTCGCTGCGCCGCCCCGAGACGCTGGCCGACATCTTCATCGTCCCCGAGGAGTACGACCTGCCCCACATCGGCCTCAACGACTACATACGCGCACTCGCGCCCATGTATCCGCGTTTCAGTAAAGAGGTATTGGACCGCTGCCTCGATGGCTTCGAGATGCCCCGCGAGGTGGCTCTGGGTTCGCTCTCCATGGGACAGAAGAAGAAGGTGTACATGTGCATGGCGTTGGCCACGGGGTGCCGTCTGCTACTCCTGGACGAGCCCACCAACGGTCTGGACATCCCCAGCAAGAGCCTCTTCCGCAAGGTCATCGCCGGCAACCTCGGCGAGGACCAGACCATCATCATCTCCACCCACCAGGTGCGCGACGTGGAACGCCTGCTGGACCACGTCACCATGATCGACCAGAACCGTGTCGTCGTCAACGACCGCATGAGCAACCTCTTCGGCGACGACGAGAGCATAGACCTGGAGCGCCTGTTCCTGGCACGGATGAACCCTTGAACCCTTGAACTCTTGAACCCTTGAGCCCTTTCCCCGAATATGACTTCTCGATTCCGTAACTACGCACGGTGGGACCTCACCATCAACCGCGGCCTGTACCGCAGCGGCGCCATCACAGTGGCAGCCCTCTTCGTCGCCATCACCCTCATCAACTTCCTGCAACGCTATGCGCAGGTATCCCTCGCGGGCAACATGGGCTCGCCCAGCGGTGCTGTGTCGTGGCTCACCACCGTGACGAAGTGGACCTTCGCCATCGCCGCAGGCTACATGTTCCACAACATGCTGGAGCGCAAGAACCGCATCCAGGAACTCACCATCCCCGCCACAGCGTGCGAGAAATTCGGGTGGCATGCCCTGGTGCTGATGGGTGGCAGTCTGGTGTGCTGTCTGGGCAGCCTCGTGCTGAGCGATGCCCTGCAGGCCCTGCTCACGCTCATCTTCGTGGATGCCGCGAGCGTGCAGTCCCTGACGGTAGCCTTCTTCGGCAACACGCCCCTCGCCGACACGCTGGGACAGCTGGAGATGTCGGTCAATATGTCCGTGCCCGGCACGCAGTTGGACGGCATGGAGGCTCCCGCCATGGTGCTGGCCACGGCGCAGCGTATCATGGACTGGCACCTGCTGTACATGGTGGCCTCGTGCATCTGCTTCTCGGGCATCTTTGCCTACGTCAACTCCATCCGCTACAAGAGCAACATCGTACACACCATCGTGCTGCTCGTCCTCGTGACCCTCGCCTGCGTCGTCATCAGCTCGGTGGCCTTGGTGTCCTGGGCCATGGCCAACTCCGACGCCTTCCTGCAGTTCCTGGCCCAGCATCTCTTCGCGTGGGTCAACATATGGTATGCCTTCATGGTGGTGCTGGGTGCAGGAGGCTGGTGGGGAGCCTACCGCCGCTTCACCCACGCCCAACTCATCACACGCACCAATCCCTAAGAGCATACCCCTCTCTCCGAACCCATGGACTTCACCGAACATAAATCCATCTACCTGCAGATCGTGGACCACCTCTGCGACAAGATACTGGCAGGACACTACGCCGAGGGATGCCGTCTGCCCTCGGTGCGCGAGACGGCGGCCGAGGTGGAAGTGAACGCCAACACCGTGCTGCGCAGCTACGACCGTATGCAGCAACAGGACATCATCTACACGCAGCGCGGACTGGGCTACTTCGTCTGCGAAGGAGCCCGCGAGACGATACGCCAGCTGCGCCGCAATGAGTTCTTCGACCGCACCCTACCCTCCCTCGTCCGCACCCTGGAGGCGCTGGACATCAGTCGCGAGGAACTCCTTCAGCATCTGGACCGATGAAGACACGTCTGCTCCTCTCCCTGCTCGCCTGCCTCTGGGCGGGACTTGCGGCATGGGGCCAGGACGAGCAAAAGCCCCGACTCACCGTCACCACCTACGCTGTGGACGAGATCACCCACGAAGGGCTGGACACGGCCACTGTGGTGCTACTGACGGCAGCAGACAGTTGTCTGGTGGATAGCGGAAAATGCGTTGTCTACCGATGGGGCGAGGATTCGTGGTGTATCCTCTCCATTCGGGTGGACAAGGTGGACAATTATCTCCTGAAGGTGCAGTCGTTCGGCTACGAAGACCGCTACATTCCCCTGCGCATAGACCGTTTCTACAAACGCGAACGCACACGCGAGCTCAAGCGCGTGGCCATGCGCCGCCAGAACAAGGTGACCGAGACACTCATGGATGCCGTGACCGTGCGGGCCACCAAGATCAAGTTCTACATGAACGGTGACACGCTGACCTACAACGCCGATATGTTTGACCTGGCCGAGGGCTCCATGCTCGATGCCCTCATCAAGAAGATGCCTGGTGTGGAACTGAAAAGCGGAGGCGAGATCACCGTCAACGGCGAGAAGGTGGATGCCCTGCTGCTCAACGGCAAGGACTTCTTCAACTCCGACCGCGAGCTCATCCTGGACAACCTGCCCGCCTACATGGTGAAGAACGTGCAGATCTACGACCGCAAGCCCAAGGAGTACGAGAACTCGCGACGCGGCGACAACGAGAAGCGCGAGAAGGTGCTGAATGTGCGGCTGAAGAAGGAATACCAAGGGGGCTGGATAGCCAACCTGCGCGGGGGAGGTGGACTGCCGCTGTACCGCGAGAGCGACAACGTGCTCACCGACGAGAAGACCCCCACACGCTTCGTGGGACGCCTCTTCGCCATGCATTTCGACGAGAAGTCGCGCATCTCGCTCTACGCCAACGCCAACAACCTCAACGATGACCGTCAGCCCGGCGAGGACGAGGAGTGGACACCCGACCAGCAACCCACAGGACTGCTGACGAGCTACAGTGCCGGCGTGGACGGCAACTACGAGAAGGCACTGGACCGGACCACGCTGGAGTACCGCGGCGGAGCCCACGGCGAATACAGCAGCAGCGACGACCGCAGCACCTCCACGACCACGACCTTCCTGGAGGGTGGCAACACCTACGGCAAAGACTACTCGGGCAGCACCGGTCAGAACATCGCGGTACACACCGACCACGAGGTATCGTTCCGCTCCGACCAGGAGCTGCCCTGGGCCAAGAACTTCTACGCCTCTGTCAGCCCCTCGTTCTCGTACCAGCACAGCGACAACGCCTCGCAGTCGGCCAGCGTCACCCTCTCGCAGGATGTGGCCTCGGGCCTGGGCAAAGCCTGGCTAGACAGCATCATGGCGCCCAAGGCAGGGGACTTGCTGCGACAGTATGCCCTCAACCGCAACATCACCGAGGCACAAGGCAATGGTCACAGCACCAACGCCAGCGTGAGCTTGATGGCACACTGGTCGCCACCCCACGACGACAGCAAGGAGGTCTCGCTGCGCGGCAGCTACAGCTTCGCCGAGAACGAGAGCGAACACTTCGACCACGACCTCATCGACTACCCCGCGAGCAGTCAGGCCTCGGACTTCCGCAACCGCTACCGTCCCAACGAGTCGGTCTCCCATGCCGCCAGCGGCGAGGTGAGCTACAGCATGGCCCTGGGCGCACAGAGCGACCACTGGCTGGAGGCCGAGTACGGCGTGGACTACAACTACAACCGCTCCGACAACCCGCTCTACCTGCTGCACCAGCTGCAGGGCTATGGCCAGGAGTGTCCGCTGGGCGAGCTGCCCTCGGTGACCGAGATGCTGAGCACGCTGGACCGCAACAACAGCTCGTGGACGACACAACGCGACCTGACCCAGACCCCCTCGCTGGGCTACCGCTGGCACGGTCAGGACGACAGCACCCGGGTGTTTCAGCAATTCAGTGCCACGCTGCGTCTGCCCATCCAGGACGAACACACCGACTACAGGAAAGGCTCGGTCGATACGCTCCTCACCCGACGTACTGCCTTCCTGACACCCTCGGTCATGTACTTCCTCAGCAACCAGCAGCGCGGGCTCCACATCTGGGCCTACTACGGCATGACGACATCGTCGCCCGAAATCACCAACCTGGTGAGCCTCTGCGACGACAGCAACCCGCTCTACATCAGCCACACCAACCCCAACCTGCGCAACACACGCAACCACAACTTCTCCGTCAGCTACCACGACAAGTGGCAGCGCACGATGTTCCACACGAGTCTGAGCGGCAACATCACACAGGACCGAGTGGCCATGAGCAGCATCTACGACAAGACGACGGGAGTGCGCACGGTGATGCCCGAGAATGTCGATGGCAACTGGAACGCCCGTGCCGAGGTGGGTGTGGACATCCCCCTGCTGAAGGGCGACGAGATGCGGCTGAGCCACGAGGTGGACTACAGCTTCACCAACAGCGTGGACCTCAACGGCACCTCCGCGACAGGGGTGGCGACGCGCTCGGTGGTGAAGTCGCACAACATAGACTACACGCTCAAGTACTCCTGGGAACCGACGTCGAAGATGGAGTTCGGGGCCAAGGGCGACCTCCACTACCAGGGCTCGACGAGCAGCCGCGAGGACTTCGAGACGCTCCATGTCTTCGACTTCGACTACGGCCTCACCGCCAAGGTGGAACTGCCATGGAACATGCAACTGGCCACCGACCTCACCATGTACCAGCGTCGCGGCTACAGCGACCAGACGATGAACACCAACGAACTGGTATGGAATGCCCGCCTCACCAAACGCATGTGCAAGGGCAAGCTCATGATACAGCTGGATGGCTTCGACCTCCTGGGCAACCTCTCCAGCGTACACCGCAGCATCAATGCCCAGGGCAAGGCAGAGACCTACTACAACGTCATCCCCTCCTACGCCCTACTCCACCTCGTCTGGAAATTCAGCAAACGCCCCAAGAAGGTTAGAGGTTAGATATGCGGAACACCACGCCCTGCCGAGAGTCTGTTATCTCAGCAGGCTAATGCAGGCAGCGTAAAAATGTATAGGGCGCTGCCTGTCGGTTGGCGCCATGAAAATGAGATTTTTGGTGTTTAGCATAGCCACGCTACATTGGTACATATGCTGAAGACCCTTCCAGTCTGATTGGTCGCGTTGTTTGTCCGCGCGTGAGCGCGCACACCCACCCCTCGAAAAAATCGGAAAATCGGAAAATCGGAAGGGTGGTTTTATTTTTTATGCGACACTGCGGCTTGAAAAGAGTTGCTGGACAAGGACAGTGCTCAAAAATCTTTTTTATTAAGGGGTAGGGGATTAATTTTTTATATATATATAAAATGTGCTACCGCTGTACTTGCTTCTTCCGACAACATACAAAACCCACCCTTCCGATTTTCCGATTTTCCGATTTTTTGGGCACGTTGAGACCCTTTTTTCCTGTTCTTTTGCCCTCCATTCTCCCATTTTTCGTATGCCACAACCATTTGTGGCATAGCAAAAGCATACGAATGGTGGGAGAAAGGAGGGAGAAGAGGGGGTATGCCGTACCGGGGGCTTACACCCCCGTCTAGGTTATGTCGCCCCTACAGGGCTTGCATCCGTCAAATCCGTTCCATCCGTGGTCAACGTTCAA
>R18__coassemble_2210_pt1 | contig 13422 bp, 9 predicted proteins | sample R18__metabat2_high_PE_031 | metagenome-assembled genome bin R18 | reverse complement strand
ATGTCGTACCGGGGGTTTACACCCCCGTCTAATTTATGTCACCCCTATGGGGTTTACGTGGAACATCCCAGAGGGATGTCCGGTCCAATTCGTGGTAATTCGTGTTCAATTCGTGGTAATTCGTGTTCGAACCATAGTGATTTTGCGGCGCTCGACAAGAAAATCACCTTTTTTCTTGGCGATTAGCAAAAAAAGCGTTGACCGTTGACTGTTGGTTGTTGACTTTTTTGTATCTTTGCGCCCGATTTTGGTACTTACATATATTCATGCGTTGATTCATGCGCCCCGGCGTTTGCGGGCATCTTGGCCCTGTGGCGTTGTATAGAGAACTGAAATGTAATTGATAATAATCCGATATTAAGCAGGGAGGCTGTAATAGGTAAAATGAATACTATAAAATGAAACAGAAATCACAACTAAAGACATTAGACGGTATGCTGAACACCAATAAGTCTGCGACCAATCTCTATGCTGATGTATGCGGCATAATAGACGATGGCCGCAAGCAGGCATATACCGCTGTCGGCAGTGTGATGATAGAGACATATTGGCATATTGGCCGACGAATAGTGGAGGAAGAACAGCATGGGTCTGAGCGTGCAGAATACGGAGAGCACATCATCGACAATCTTTCCACACAACTGACACAGCATTATGGCAAGGGGTTTTCAAAAAGGAATCTGGCTTATTTTCGCCAATTCTATCTGACAATCAGTGATTTGCAAATTTTGCAATCGCGATTGCAAAATCTCTCATGGACACATATAATAAAAGTACTCCGTTTGGATGACCCCGTTGCAATTCGCTGGTATCTGGAAACCGCATCCCGGGAAATGTGGAGCGTTCGTACTCTTGACCGCAACATCTCTACGCAGTACTATGAGCGCCATTTTGCACGACCTCAGTTGCCAATGTCGGAAGCCGAGCCAACCAAGTTTGAACTGCTGAAGAACCCTGTCGTTGCAGAATTCCTCGGATTTCAGCAAGATGCGTCGTTCTCTGAAGAAGAACTCGAATCGGCTATCATTGCCCATCTGCAGGAGTTCTTGATGGAAATGGGTCGTGGTTTTGCCTTCATGGGTCGGCAGCAGCTGGTTCGAACCGACACACAGGACTATTTTATCGATCTTGTGTTCTACAATGTAATACTTAAATGCTATGTATTGATTGACCTTAAAGTAGGTACAATCACGCATCAGGATGTGGGTCAGATGGATATGTATGTAAGGATGTACGACGAACTAAAACGCACCGAAGGTGACAATCCGACAATAGGTATTGTGCTTTGTTCCGAAACCAGCAAGGATATAGCGCGCTACTCCATACTGAAAGGCAACGAACAATTGCTTGCTGCCAAATACAAACTGTATCTCCCTACAGAGGAACAATTGCGTCAGGAAATAGAACGACAGAAGGAACTTTTCCGTCTGCAACACGAGAAATAAATGACTCGTAAGCCAAAACATACAAACAAGATTAAGCTTAACTTCAAAAAAAACAAAACATATAATTATGGCAAGACCAATACGCAATACTCCAATATTGACAGGGGCAGATGCTGACAATTTCATAGCTCAGGCATCTGTTATACCTTCTGAGGAGCAGAGATCCCAAGAATGGGAACGCATAGAAGAGAGCGTTTCGCATTTCAGGAATGTACTGCATAACTTGAAACAACATTCGTATGTCAGAGTTTAAGGACTTCGAAAGACTCACGAACGAGCACCAACTGCTTCCATTTCCAACAACAAACCAAAACATACAATCAATATTAAGTTTAACTTCAAAAAAACCAAAAACACTTATGAGAAAAACATTACAAAAAATCTGCTTGCTCGCTGCCATGCTATGCATGGGGGTAACAAGTGCGTGGGCGGAAGAAGAGACTGTTGACTTCAAATTCACAAGTAAGGACGATTTACTTGGTTGGACAGCAACTAATGCTCCGAGTTCTTTAGAAAGCGCAGGTTCTGCCAGAGGACTTACATGGTCAAAGACCGCTACAACGTTGACCTATACACTCGATGGATATGGAATTACACACGTTAAGATTGTAGCATCTGCCAACAACGCCGGTTATACAATACAGGTCAATAGTGAGACAGCACAAGATGTGGCCAAATCTAATAATGCAGATTATGATTTTGACGTTAATGTTGCTGATGGAGAAACTGTGACTATTACAACTACAAAAAATAGTAGCGTAAAGTCTTTCTGGATCAAATCTATCACATTTACCAAGGCTTCTGGTGGTGTTATTGTCACCAAACCTACCTTCTCCCCCGCAGGTGGTACCTACACCGAGGACCAGTCTGTAACTATCTCTGCTGACGAGGGTCGCACCATCTATTACACTACCGATGGCACAACTCCTTCTACAGAAAGTACTGTATATTCCGAGGCTATCGAGCTGACGGTGCCTTCTACTACCACCATCAAGGCGATTGCCGTAGATGGCGAAAACAATGCAAGCGCTGTGGCAAGTGCTACCTATACCCTCAAGCGCAGTCAATATACTCCGGCGCAGCTGCTGGAGGAGGTGACTCCAGATGGAGAGAGCTATACAGTGGTCTTCGACAACGAGGTGATTACGGGCACTTATGAGTATAAAGACAATGTCTGCGGTTACTATTTTGGCGAGTTCCTGGTTTATTGCAGCAATGATGTTCCTTCTTGGGAAGTAGGTGGCAAGGTGTCCGGCACGGTAACAGGTACTTGGACGACTTACAGTTCTCGCAAGGAATTCTGCCCAACGAGCTACGATGACTTCAATTACACTGCTCCAACACACCAGCTCGCTACTCCTACCAATCTCAGCGCTACCAACCTCACCAAGGAGGGTACTGCAACCCTCAGTTGGGATGCTGTAGAGAATGCCAAGAAGTATGAGGTCTATATCTATGGCGAGGGTGTTGACGACACTTTCGAGGCCACTACAAATAGCTACAACGCTACAGGCCTGACAGCAGGTGAGGATTATATGTGGACCGTGAAGGCCATCGGTGATGGTACATCTTATACCGACAGTGAGGCTGCAGAAGGTCCTGATTTCACCATCCCCACAACCACTGAATACCAGATTACCCTGGCTGACGTAGAGAACGGAACTATCGCTGCCAAGGTAGGTGACGAGGAGGTGACTCAGGCTGCTGACGGGACGACAGTGACTCTCGTGGCTACTCCGGCAGAGCACTACACGCTCCAGGCTTGGGACGTATATAAGAGTGACGACAGCGAGACGAAGGTGACAGTAACTGATGGCGCTTTCGTGATGCCTGATTACGCAGTGACTGTATCGGCTACATTCCAGGAAGATGCCAAATACACCGTGACCTACAGTGCTGGTGCTGAAGATGCCACGGGTGATGCTCCTGCAACAGTTGAGTACTACGCAGGCGACGTGGTGGAAATTGCCGAGAATCCCTTCTCGCGCACGGGTTATACTTTCAATGAGTGGACCATCGAGCCTGCCGTAGAGGTGGTGGAAGGTCTGTTTGAGATGCCTGCAGAGAATGTGACCATCACCGCTACCTGGACGGCCAAGGAGGCTGCCACCATCACGCTGATGGACAAGGGCACACAGTATGGCGAGGCCGTCGATGCCTATGTAGGCGATAACCTCCTTGAAGCACTTGCTGGAGTTACTGCTCCTGCAGGTTGGGTTGCCATGGCCGACTACAGCTTCGCTGGTTGGGCACAGGCCAAGGACACCGACGATCCTCAGATCGTAACGGCCGAGACGACCATCAGTGGCGACATCACGCTGTATGCTGTATATGCCAAGGTGGAAGGGGGTTCGACGAGTTGGGACAAGGTAGCCACTACTCCTTCGGATTGGACTGGTGATTACCTTTTGGTATATGAGTCTTCGACTACAGACGGTGTTGCATGGACAGGTGTTGATGCAGGTCAGTGTCATGTTGATGTAACTATCAGTGATGGTTCAATAGCATCAAAACCAGATGATGCAGCAGTGCTTACTATAGCAGCTATGACTGGCGGTTACTCAATCCAAGTGAATAGTGGACAATATATAGGTAAATCTACTTATTCGAATGGAATGGATTTCAATAGTGATGCTCTTGTCAATACTCTTAGCATAGATGATAATGGTAATGCTGTGATAACTTCTGCAGCTGGTGCTACTATAAGATATAATAAGTCCTCTGGTTCAAGTAACGAGCGCTTCCGCTATTACAAATCAGTACAGCAAGATGTTCAACTTTATAAGAACAACACCACTCCAGGTACCACTACCTACGATTTCGAGGAGAGCGTGAAGATCAGCATCTCCAAAGCGGGTTGGGCAACGGTTTGTCTGCCGTATGCTGCTGAGATCAGCGGCGCTGTGGCCTACAAGGTGGGCGTGGATGAAACGACCCTGGTGAAGACCGAGCTCACGGGTGTCATCCCCGCTAACGAGGGTGTGCTGATTGCCACGGAGAATCGCGAGGCTGGAACGGCTACGTTCACACCGAGCGAGGATGAGCAGGCTGACGTAGAGGGCAACCTCCTCGTGGGCAATGCCATGGCAGAGAGTGTTGTCCTCGACGAGAGCGGCTACCTCTACTACAAGCTGTGCTACGGCACAGTGGCCGAGAAGTCTGTCCTGGGCTTCTTCTGGGGCGGGGAAGAAGGTACGTCCATCCCCTGTCCTGCCTACAAGGCCGTGCTGAAGGTGACTGAGAGCGCAGGCATCAAGGGCTTCGCCCTCGACGACGAGACGGGCGTGGAGACGGTCAACGGCGGACGGTCAACGGCCAACGCCAACCGCTATAACCTGGCCGGTCAGAAGGTGAGCGCAGACTACCGCGGCATCGTGATCGTGAACGGTAAGAAGGTGCTCCGCTGAGATGTCTTTTAGGATAATTCATGTTTAATTTACGATAATTCATATTCAAAAAAAAAACACAATGAAAAAGAACTATGATTCACCCGCGTGCCTCGTAGAGAGCGTGGAGATGCAACAGATGATTGCCGTGAGTGTAACGAACCTGTACAACCAGAATAGCGACAGCGATGCCATGGACAAGGGCGCTGTCGATAATGTCTGGGACGTGAGCGAGGACGATTCGTGGTAATGATGCGAGGTCGGGACATCCCCACACGGGATGTCCCGATCCTCTTGAACCCTTGAACCCTCAGAACCCTTGAACCCTTGAACCCTCATGACTACTTCTACCCTACTCTTTGTGTGCGTCGCCGTGGTGATTGTGGGTGGCGTGGTGGCTGCGGCGGTGTATGTGAACAGGCAGCAGCGCAGGGCGTATGAGGCGCAGCTGGCGCAGCAGCGTAGTGCCTGCGAGGCACAGCTGGCGCAGCAGCGTGATGGCTATGAGCGGCAGTTGGCACAGGCCGAGAAGCAGGCCGAACAACAGCTGCAGACGCTGCAGAAAGCCCACGAGGAGCACAAGGCGGAGAACACGAGGCTGTTGCGGGAACAGATGCGCAGCATCTCGGAGGAGGTGCTACGGGGCCGAGAGGAGGCGCTGAAGGCGGAGAACAGGGAGTCGATGTCGCACCTGATGAGTCCGCTGCAGCAGGAGATAAAGTTGATGAAGGAGGCTTTCGACCGGACGAAGGCGCAGCAGCAGGAGACGATGACGCGGCTGGACGAGAGCATTCGTACGACGATGAAGCAGAGCGCGTCGCTGGGCGAGTCGGCCGACCGTCTGACACGGGCGCTGACGGGCGAGGTGAAGGTGCAGGGCAATTTCGGGGAGATGAAGCTGAAGCAGTTGTTGGAGCGTATGGAGCTGCACGAGGGGGAGCAGTACGATACGCAGGAGACGCTGCGCGACAAGTTCGGCAAGCGGGCCCGGGACGAGGAGGGACATGGGCTGGTGCCGGATTTCATCCTGCATTTTCCGGGCAACAGGCATGTGGTGGTGGACTCGAAGATGTCGCTGACGGATTATGAGCGTTATATGAATGCGGAGGCGGGCGATGCGAGACAGGCTGCGTATCTGGAGGCTCATGTGGCGAGTGTGCGGGCGCAGGTGAAGCGGCTGGCACGCAAGGAGTACACGCGCTATCTGCCCACGGATTATAACCGTCTGGATTTCGCCATCATGTATATCCCCGTAGAGGGGGCGTATAACCTGGCGCTGCTGAACGATACAGGGCTGTGGAACGAGGCGTATGAGCAGGGGGTGCTGATCCTGGGGCCGCAGACGATGTATATGAATCTGCGTATCCTGGAGATGATGTGGACGCAGGTGCGGCAGCTGGAGAATCAGCAGGAGATGATGCGCGAGGCAAACAGGATGGTGGAGCGTGTGCAGGATTTCGCCAAGCGTTTCGAGGAGGTGGAGCAGAGTGTGAGTGCTACGCAGTCGAAGATAGGGAGTCTGAAGATCACGCTGGCCGACGGTGGGCCCAGCATCATCACGTCGGCACGCAAGTTGATCCAGTATGGCGCCAAGGAGAGCAAGGCGAAGGGCAAGAAGTCGATTGCCGATGGTGGGGATGAGGTTGCGCGAGGCGAGGATTTTATAGAACCAACAACGGACAACAATTGAGCTGCGCGGTGCGGGGGACGCCCTGAAGGGGTTTGCATCGTTGGGTGACGGGGGCGTGCATCGTGGGGGGAAAAAAAAGAGCAGCCACCTTCTGTGGGGAGGGTGGCTGCGGTGTGAATGTGGGTGGTTGGGCGTTGCTCAACGGCCACGTAGGGAACGGTGGAAATGGGGCTGCAGGGGTTGATTAGTAGCCTGCGAGCTTCTCGTATTCTTTCTGCTTGGCCTGGTCGCCGAGGATGTAATAGACGGTGGCGAGGCGGCTGGCCCATTTGGTGGTATTCTCGGGCTCCAGCTCCTGGACACGTACGAAGTAGGGCTCGGCCTTGCGGTATTCGTCGCGTACCTTGTCGGTCTCTTTCTTGTACTGTGCCTGGTTCATCTTCTTGCCGCTGAGGGCGTCGTTGATGTCGTAGCCGTAGTTGCTGTAGCAGACACCGGCGTTGAAGAGGGCGTCGGAGTAGTTGGGGTCGGCCTCGATGGCTTTGTCGAAGTAGGTGACGGCCTCGAGGTATTTGCGGTCGTTCATGAGGACGAGTCCCTTGGCGTAGTTACCCAGCTTGTTGGCGGGGTCGAGGGCGAGGATCTCGTCGGCGAAGGCCACGGCCTCGTCGGTCTTCTTGTTCTCGAAGAAGTAGGCGAGGAGGTTCTGCATGACGGCTTCGTTGGCGTTGGGGTCTTCCTTGACGAGTTCTTTGCCGAAGGCGAGCCAGCGGTCGGTGAGGCCGCGGTCGTTGTAGCACTGGAGGATGAGCTGGTTGACCTGTTCCTTCTCGTCGGTGTAGGTGCGTGCGAGGTCGGAGTACTTGTCGAAGGTGTCGTAGTCCTTGCCGAAGTAGGCGCAGAGGCAGGTGAAGTAGGCAATCTGTGGTGTGCTCTCGTCGTTGGCTACGCCGTCCACGCCGTCGAGGATGGTGTAGGTCTGGGGGTATTTCATCCAGCGGTCGAAGGCATCGACGGCTTTGTCGAACTGTTTGTTCTGGAAGAACATCTGTCCGAGGTAGGCGACGTACATGCGGAATTTGAGGACGTCGGTGCGGTTCTTGTTGATGTAGAGGACCTCTTTGGGAGCGAGGGCGACCTCGGCCTCATAGGCTTTCTGTTTGTTGTCGAGGCAGCTGTAGAGGAGTTCGGCCAGACGTGTGGTGTCGGTCTCCTGGTGTGCGATGACTTGGTCAAGGTAGGGGCTGAAGGCGAACATGTCGAGCATGGCGAGCATGTCGTAGGCGTTGGCGAACTCCTTCTTGGTCTTGGGGTTCTCCAGTGCGGCCTCGAGGGTGGCACGCACCTTGACGCTGAGTTTCTCCATCTCTTGGGTCTCCTTGGGTGTGCGGGCTTTGTTGGCCATGTAGTTCTGGATTTCTTCCATGTCGTAGCGAGCGGCACGGATCTTGCCATCCTGGGCCTGGGCGGCGGTGCTCATTCCGAGCACGGCGGCCATACAGATGATGAGTTTTTTCATGATGGTTGGTGTGTTTGTTAGTTTTCGGCGTTGTCGGGGGTCTCGGTGTTGTCGGGGGTCTCGTCTTCGTCCTCGGTGGGTACGACGCATACGTTGGAGATGGTGTCGCCGCGTTTGGTGATGTCGATGAGTTTGACACCTTGGGTGGCGCGTCCCTGGATGCGTATGTTGTCGAGGTTGAGGCGGATGGTGACGCCGCTCTTGTTGATGATCATGAGATCTTCGTCGGCTGCCTTGACGCTCTTGATGGCGATGAGGTGTCCGGTCTTGTCGGTGACGTCGATGGTCTTGACACCCTTGCCGCCGCGGTTGGTGATGCGGTAGTCGGCCACGTCGGAGCGTTTGCCGAAGCCTCTCTCGGAGACGACCATGATGGTCTCTTCCTCGGGGTTGTGGATGGCGACCATGCCGATGACTTCGTCTTGTCCGTCCTCGTCGAGGTGCATGCCGCGTACGCCTGTGGCTCCGCGGCCCATGGCGCGTACGGTGTTCTCGTTGAAGCGTATGGCGCGTCCGTTGCGGTTGGCTACGATGATCTCGTCTTCGCCGTTGGTGAGTGCCACATCGACGACGCGGTCGCCCTCGGCGATGTTGATGGCGATGATGCCGTTGGTGCGGGGTCGGCTGTAGTCGGCCAGACGGCTCTTCTTGATGGTGCCGTCCTTGGTGCAGAAGACGATGTAGTGGTTCTCGTTGAACTCGGCGTTCTGGAGCGACTTGACGTAGAGGCAGGCGTTGACGGTGTCACCGGGTTCGATATTGAGCATGTTCTGTATGGCGCGTCCCTTGCTCTGTTTGTTGCCTTCGGGGATGTCATAGACCTTCATCCAGTAGCAGCGTCCTTTCTGGGTGAAGAACATCATGGTGTTGTGCATGGTGGCGCGGTAGAGGTACTCGATGAAGTCGGCGTCGCGTGTGCTGCTGCCTTTGACGCCTATGCCGCCACGTCCCTGTGCCTTGAACTCGGCGAGGGGTGTGCGCTTGATGTAGCCGAGGTGGCTGATGGTGATGACCACTTCGTCGTCGGCGTAGAAGTCCTCGGGGTTGAATTCCTCGCTGCCATAGACGATCTCGGAGCGGCGGGGGTCGCCGAAGCGTTCCTTGACGGCGAGGAGCTCGTCCTTGATGACTTGCCAGCAGAGGGTGTCGTCGGTGAGGATCTGGGTGAAGTATTCTATCTTCTTCATGAGTTCGTCGTACTCCTCGTGCAGTTTCTCTTGCTGGAGTCCGGTGAGCTGGGCGAGGCGCATATCGACGATGGCTTTGCTCTGGAGTTCGTCGAGGGCGAAGCGCTGCTGGAGGGCTTCCTGTGCGGCCTGGGGGCTGCGGCTGGCCTTGATGATGTGGACGACCTCGTCGATGTTGTCGCTGGCGATGATGAGTCCCTGGAGGATGTGGGCGCGCTCTTCGGCTTTGCGTTTGTCGTATTCGGTGCGACGGATGACGACCTCGTGACGGTGTTCGACGAAGCAGGAGATGCAGTCGCGCAGGGTCATGAGTTTGGGTCGTCCTTTGACGAGGGCGATGCTGTTGACGGAGAAGGAGGTCTGCAGCTGGGTCATCTTGTAGAGCTTGTTGAGGACGACGTTGGCGTTGAAGTCGCGCTTGACGTCCACCACGATGCGCATGCCCTCGCGGTCGCTCTCGTCGTTGACGTTGCTGATACCTTCGATCTTGTGGTCGCTGACGAGTTCGGCGATGTACTTGATGAGTTCGGCTTTGTTGACGCCGTAGGGGATCTCGCTGACGACGATCTTGTCGTGCATGTCGCCGGGTTCTATCTCGGCACGGGCGCGCATGATGATGCGTCCGCGTCCGGTCTCGTAGGCATCGCGCACGCCTGCCATACCATAGATGAAGGCGCCTGTGGGGAAGTCGGGGGCCTTGATGTAGTGCATGAGTCCGTCCACGTCGATGTCGGGGTTGTCGATGTAGGCTACGCAGCCGTCGATGACCTCGCCGAGGTTGTGGGTGGGGATGTTGGTGGCCATACCTACGGCGATACCCGTGGCTCCGTTGACGAGGAGGTTGGGGATGAGGGTGGGCATGACGGAGGGTTCCTTGAGGGAGCCGTCGAAGTTGTCGTCCATGTTGACGGTCTCTTTCTCGAGGTCTTGCATCATGGCTTCGCCCATGAGGGAGAGGCGTGCCTCGGTGTAGCGCATGGCGGCGGGGGAGTCGCCATCGACGCTGCCGAAGTTGCCTTGTCCGTCCACGAGGGTGTAGCGCATGTTCCATTCCTGGGCCAGGCGCACCATGGCGAAATAGACGGAGGAGTCGCCGTGGGGGTGGTAGTGTCCGAGGACGTTGCCCACGGTGCGAGCACATTTGCGGTAGTCCTTGTCGTGGGTGTTGCCGTCTTGGCGCATGCCGTAGAGGATACGGCGGTGGACGGGTTTGAAGCCGTCGCGTGCATCAGGCAAGGCGCGGGCTACGATGACGGACATGGAGTAGTCGAGGAAGGATGACCTCATCTCGTGCTCGATGTCCACTTTGATGATTCTGTCTTCTGATTCAGTCATGATATAATTTTAAAAAAATAGTTCTGAGAGTTCTGAGAGTTCATCCTTCGACGAGCTCAGGAACCGGGTTCAAATGGTTCAAATGGTTCAACTGGTTCAAATGGTTGACCTACGGTCTTCCTCAGACGCGACTCGGCAGAATGAATGCAAGCATTCTTCTGCGCTCGCTGCTCCTTCGGTTCAAGGGTAAGCCCGTCATGATGTCATGGTTTTTCCATACTGTGTTTTTGCGTTATCGCCTTGGAGGCGAAATTAGGGGCCTTCAGAGACAAAAAAGGGTCATTTGCTCTGAAAAAGCGTGTAAAATTACTGCTTTTCGGGCAAATGACCAAGGATTTGGGCGAAAATCTGTCGGCTGGGGCCTAGGATTTAGGATTTATTTGCAGTTTTTCGTCGGCGAGGGTGATTTCGGCGGTCATACCGGGCTGTAGCGTACCTTCGAGGATGGCCTGGCAGACGAGGTCCTCGACGGAGGTCTGCAGGAGACGCTTGAGGGGACGTGCGCCGAACTGGATGTCGTAGCCGCGCTGGGCGAGCCACTCGTGGGCCTCGGGGGTGAGGCTGAGGTGGTAGCCCATCTCCTCGACGCGCTGGGCGAGGGGCTGCAGTTCGATATCTACGATGCGGTGTATGGCGTCGGCGTCGAGCTGGTCGAAGTAGATGATGTCGTCGAGGCGGTTGAGGAACTCGGGGGCGAACTGGCGCTGGAGGGCTTTCTGGAGGATGCTGCGCGAGAGGTTGCGGTCGGTGGTGTCGGTGCGGTTGAAGCCTACGCCGCTGCCGAACTCCTTGAGCTGGCGTGTGCCGCTGTTGGAGGTCATGATGAGGATGGTGTTGCGGAAGTCGATGGTGGTGCCGTTGCCGTCGGTGAGGCGTCCTTCGTCCATGACCTGGAGGAGGATGTTGAAGACGTCGGCATGGGCTTTCTCTATCTCGTCGAGCAGCACGATGCTGTAGGGTTTGCGGCGCACGCGGTCGGTGAGCTGTCCGCCCTCTTCGTAGCCTACGTAGCCCGGAGGGGCTCCGACCATGCGACTGACGGTGTGCTTCTCCATGTACTCGGACATATCGACGCGGATGAGGGCGTCTTCGCTGCCGAAGAGTTCCATGGCGAGGCGTTTGGCGAGGTAGGTCTTGCCCACGCCTGTGGGTCCGAGGAACATGAAGGTGCCGATGGGGCGACGGGGGTCTTTGAGGCCTACGCGGCTGCGCTGGATGGCGTGGACGACTTTCTGTACGGCATCGTCCTGTCCCACGACGACGCCCTGGAGTTTCTGACCGAGGTGGCGGAGGCGTTCGTTCTCGCTCTCCCCTACCCTCTGCACGGGGACGCCCGACATGAGGGCCACGACCTGTGCGATGTCTTGTTCGTCGATGGTGACGGCTTCGGCGTCGAGGCTGCGGGTCCAGGCTTCCTTGGCCTCGTCGAGGGCTTTCTGGGCAGCTATCTGCTTGTCGCGCAGCACGGCAGCTTCCTCGAAGAGACTGTCTTCGACGGCTTTGCGTTTGCGTTCCTGGAGGTCGCGTACGGTGGTCTCGAGGTGGAGGATGTCGTCACTGACGGGTATCTCCTTGAGGTGGGCCTTGGAGCCTGCCTCGTCGAGGGCGTCGATGGCTTTGTCGGGCAGGCAGCGTCCGGCCATGTATCGTTCGGTGAGGCGTACGCAGGCCCAGAGGGCGTCGTCGGTGTAGGTGACGTGGTGGTGTGCCTCGTAGCGGTCTTTGATGTTGCAGAGGATGGCGTAGGTCTCGTCGGGCGAGGTGGGTTCGACGAGGACTTTCTGGAAGCGTCGTTCCAGGGCGCCGTCTTTCTCTATGCTCTTCTTGTACTCGTCGGTGGTGGTGGCGCCGATGCATTGCACTTCGCCTCGGGCGAGGGCAGGTTTGAGCATGTTGGCGGCGTCCATGGTGCCCGAGGCCGAGCCAGCGCCGATGATGGTGTGTATCTCGTCGATGAAGAGGATGATGTCGCGGTGATCTTTGAGTTCTTGTATGATGCTGCGCAGGCGTTCCTCGAACTGTCCGCGGTATTTGGTGCCAGCGACGACGGCAGCCATGTCGAGGACGATGACGCGTTTGTCGAGGAGGAGCTGGGCGCATTGACGCTGTACGATGCGCTGGGCCAGGCCTTCGACGATGGCGCTCTTGCCCACGCCGGGTTGTCCGATGAGGATGGGGTTGTTCTTCTTGCGGCGACAGAGGATCTGGGCCACGCGTTGTATCTCGCTCTGGCGTCCGACGACGGGGTCGAGCATGCCTTCGCGAGCGGCTGCGGTGAGGTCGGTGCCGAAGAGGTCGAGGGCGGGTGTGTCGCTGCCTTCGGCGTTGCTGGTGGAGGTGTGTGCGGTGCGTTCGCGGGTGTGGTTGCCAAGGGTGCGGAAGGTGTCGTCGTCCTCGTCTTCGTCGTCGGTGTCTTCGTTGTCGTAGTTGCTGTCCTCGACGGGCTGGGCGGGTTGTCCGGCACCGAGGAGGTTGAGAACTTTGCGGTAGGTGATGCCCAGTTCGTTGAGGGTCTGACAGGCGGGGGTATCGGCGCTGTGGAGGATGGCGAGGAGTAGGTGCTGGGTGTCTATCTGCTGGGCGCGCATCTGCTGGGCCTCGAGGCGCATGAGGGTGAGGACGCGTTGGGCGTTGTCGCTCATGTCGGGCGGTCCCATCATGAAATCCATGGGACAGAGGCGTTCCAGATGTTCCTTGAGCGTGGTGGAGTCGGCACTGATGGCGCGCAGGAGTTGCTCGGCCGTGCAGTCTCGTTCGCGCAGGATGGCGAGGACGAAGTGGTGCGGCTCGATGTGGGGGTTGTTGCGACGGTTGGCTTCCTCTTTGGCATATGCGAGGATGCACTGCAACATGGGGGTGAAGGTATCTATCATATAAGGTCTATTGTCAAAGGGGTGGGCAGCAAATAGCGTGCCAAGGG
>R18__coassemble_2110_pt1 | contig 14548 bp, 10 predicted proteins | sample R18__metabat2_high_PE_031 | metagenome-assembled genome bin R18 | reverse complement strand
GGTTAGCGGTTAGCGGTTAGGGGTTAGAGGTTATTTTTGGCGTTGCGGTCGCGGCAGATGTCGGTCCATTTGGCCGACTGGTTGAAGCGTTGGGTGAGCTCGGCCATGGTAGCGGGGATGTCGATGTGCTGGGGACAGATGTGGCTGCAGGAGCCGCAGGAGGTGCAGACCGATGGGTGCTGGGAGGCTGGAAGGGCCTCGAGGTACATCATGGCCGTGATGGCCGTGCCCTCGGTGGTGCGCATGTCGTTGAGCTTGGAGAGCAGCGCAGGGATATTGAGGCCCTGGGGGCACTCGCTGCAGCAGTAGCGACACTGGGTGCAGGGGACGAGGTGGGCGAGCTGGCGTGCCGAGGCTTGGAGAGAGAGGCGCTCCTCGGTGGTGAGGGGCGTGAGGTGGTCAAAGACATCGATGTTCTGGAGCATCTGCTGGATGTCGGACATGCCGCTGAGGGTGAGGACGACACCGGGTATATGCTGCAGCCAGCTGAAGGCAGGAGCCACGCCGTCGTGGGCGAGGAGTCCGCCGCGCAGGCCTTCCATGACCCAGATGGGCAGGCCGCGCTGGTTGAGGAGGGCCACCTTCTCGTCGGCCCGCTGCAGGGTCCAGTCGAGGTAGTTGAGTTGTATCTGGCAGAACTCCATGTGGGGTCCCCAGGGGGAGTCGAGGAAGCGACGTATGCAGTCGGTCTCGCCGTGGGTGGAGAAGCCCAGGTGGCGGATGCGTCCTTGCGCTTTCTCGTGGAGGAAGTAGTCGAGGAGGTGCCACTGTGGGTCGAGATAGACGTCGATGCTGTTCTCGCACACGTTGTGCATGAGGTAGTAGTCGAAGTACTCGACGCAGCATTTCTGCAGCTGTCGCTCAAAGATGGGACGGGGGCTGAAGTCGCCCAGCTGCTGATGGCCAGGGAACTTGTCGGCCAGGCGGTAGGAGGCACGGGGGTAGTGGGAGAGGAGCTCGCCGCAGATGCTCTCGGAGGCACCGTCGTGGTAGGGCCAGGCCGTGTCGAAGTAGTTGACGCCGCTGCGGAGGGCGGTGTCTATCATCTGGGCCACTTGCTCGCGGTCCACAGCGCCGTCCTTCGTGGGCAGGCGCATGAGGCCGAAGCCCAGTGCGGAGATGTTGTCGTCTTGGAATTTGTTGTATTGCATGTTTTCGTATTTTGATACGCGTACTTCGACAGGATCAGCAATCGAAAGTAGGCTGCTTCTCGGTAAAAATGCTTCTTTTTTGGCCCGAAATGGAAATTTCTCTAAACTCTAAACTCTAACCTCTAACCTTTTTTCGTACCTTTGCACCCGCAAAACGCCAATCGGGGTGTAGCGCAGTTGGTAGCGTTCCTGGTTTGGGACCAGGCGGTCGCCCGTTCGAGTCGGGTCGCCCCGACATTTCTCGCAGCAGGGATATCATCATGACGATGGTGTCCCTGCTCCCTTTTGTCAGAGGTCCTGGGGCTTGAGGCGGTGCTTGATGCAGGTGCGCATGAGTTCAACGGCGTGGTGGTTGTAGGAGCCCAGGGGGATGATGATGTCGGCATAGCGCTTGGTGGGCTCGATGAACTCCATGTGGCTGGGTTTGAGGACGGAGATGTAGCGATCGATGACCTGCTGTGCGGTGCGGCCTCGTTCGGCCATGTCGCGTGTGATGACGCGTATGAGTCGCTCGTCGGCATCGGTATCGACGTAGATCTTCAGGTCCATGAGGTCGCGCAACTCCTTGTTGCACAGTGCCATGATGCCCTCGATGATGATGACGTCGCAGGGCTCGATGTGTATGGTCTCGGCCTGACGGTTCGACTCGATGTAGGAGTAGGTGGGTTGTTCGATGCTGTGGCCTGCCCGCAGCTGGTTGATTTGGCTGATGAGGAGGTGCCAGTCGAAGGCGTCGGGGTGGTCGAAGTTGATCTTCTTGCGTTCCTCGGGGGTGAGGTGCGTGGTGTCGTTGTAGTAGGAGTCCTGGGGGATAACAGCCACCCGTGTGCGGGGCAGTGTCTCCATGATTTTGCGGACGATGCTGGTCTTGCCAGATCCCGTTCCGCCTGCGATGCCGATGATGTACATGTATGGAGTTTAAGGGTTTAAGGGTTTAAGGGTTCAAGGGGTTCAAGGGTTCAAGGGTTCAAGGGTTCAAGGGGTTCAAGGGTTCAAGAGTTCAAGGGTCTTCAGCGTACTACGGTCTTGGTGCCGTTGATGATGTAGAGGCCAGAGGGTAGGGGTAGGGTGGTGGAGGAACCGCCCTGGAGGTAGAGCTGTCGGGTGAGGCGTCCGTCGAGGCTGTAGATGCTGATGTCGCCGCCCTGGGCTGGGGTGGAGAGGGTGACGGTGCCTTTGCCGCCAAAGATGTTGAGAGCCAACGGTTGATTGTTGACCGTAGCCTCTTGACCTTCTATCTCCTCAATGCCGACGCATTTGTCGCCTATCTTCTTGCCGAACTTGGTGACCTCGGACTCGGTGAGGATGAGCATGCGCTGCTGCTTGACGCTGTTGGCGTGGTTGAAGGTGACGGCCGATGTCTTGCCCGAGGCTGTGGCGCTCAGTGTCATGTGGCTGGCAGGCGAGACGATCCAGTAGGAGCGTCCGGCGAAGGTGTAGGACAGGTATTTGCTGTATGTGGCCGTGACTGTGGTACGCGAGGGGAGGAGTTGGAAACGGTCGTTGGTGCCGTTGCCCTTGGTGGCGAGGCGTATGCCGTTGGCTCCGCTGCTGACATAGACGAGGGTCTTGCCCGTGGCCACGTTGCGCAGGTTGTAGTAGCAGGTGGTGGGGTTGTAGGTGATGTACCATGCTGCGCTGTCGTTGGCAAGGACCTCCTCGGTCATCATGGGGGCCCACACCACCTTGTTGTTCTCCTCGCGCAGATAGGACGTGGTGAGGCCGTAGTCTTCGTGTTCGCACTTGAGGTAGTAGCGTGTGTCGTCGTTCTGCTCGAAGGTGTAGGCGGGACGTGCAAAGGACTGTCCGGGCGAGAGGAGTCCATCCTCTACTAACGCTTGGATTATCAGTCCGTTGGCACGATAAAGCATGGGCGCTCCCGTGTCTTCGTGGGCGCCGTTGATGCCGTAGGGCCACATGTGCTGGTTGTCGCCCGTGAGGTGGGCATCGTCGCTGTTCTCGAGGAACTGCATGACGCGGTCCACGCGGTAGCCGAGCCAGTTGCCCGAGGTGGTCCCAGCGCGATAGGTGCTGCTGTTCCAGCCGTAGCTGCCCGGGATGACGCCGGCGCCGTGGAGCATCTCGTGCATGATGGTTCCGGTGCGTTGGTAGCTGGAGTTGGGCCCCATGCGTATCCATCCGCCGTAGCTGCAGTCGGCTGTAGGTGTCCCAGAGGCATAGTGTACGCTGGGGCTGTAGCCTGAGATGGAACCCGTTGCGTTCCAGATACTTACGGCTTCGTCGAAGGCCTGCTGGATGCGGTCGTTGGTGGCTTGGTCGGGGCCGTTCTTCTCGTAGTAGCCTCCGATGGTACCCTTGGGTAGCGTGGCCACACGCACGACGTCGCCGTAGCGGAGTCGGTAGTTCTTGGTGATGCCATACGCGCGTATATAATAAAAGGTGGAGGGCTGGAGTCCGTTGATCTCGTAGATGTTGCCGTTGTTGCTGTAGCAGAGCGTCGTGCGGTTGTCGTAGATGGTGGGCTCTGGCTCGGTGCTCCAACAGAAGCCAGCCTCGAGGTTGGCGGTGGCCGAGATGTTGGCTCGCGCGAAGATCATGGTGGAGCCCTGGATGAACGACAAGGTCTTGACGATGGGGTTGCTGCCCGAGCCGTTGGCTATCCTGAAGGCCAGCGTGGCATTCTGCAGGTTGTGTGTGGTAGCTGCGAAGTCGTCGTCGGTCGAGTTCTCGTCGGCCAGGACAGCCTTGGCGACGTTGATGGCTGTGAGGTAGATGTCGGCCTCCTTCAGGGTCTCGTCGTAGATGCTCTCGGCCTCGGCGATACAGTTCTGGAGGTCCTCGTAGGCTTGGCTTGTGGCGTGGGCGGTCATGCCATACAGGAACATGCATGTCAGGATGGCAGTCCTAAAAAATAATAATCTATTAAACATAACAGGTCTTAGAAGGTTTTGATGTTTTTGTGTGTAGTTTTATCCTATGATGTCGAATACGGCGAAGCGAACGAGTAGCGTCTTGAGGCCGCAGTTGTCGAAATCGACTTGTATCTTGGTGTCGAGACCTGTGCCACTGACGGACTGGATGGTACCGTTGCCGAAGCGTTGGTGGCAGATGAGCATGCCCACGTGGAGATTCTCGTAGCGACATCCGTTGGGGGGCGTTGCATCGGTATTGGTGTGTCTGTCTGTCGTTGGACGTAAGGGTCTGAAATTGACTAAGTTGGTGTTGTTGGCGGTGATTCGTGTGTCGGTATGTGTGTATCGGGATTGCTGGCTCCCACCCTGTCGTGCAGGGATGTTGTACTCCAGGAACTGTCCGTCAATCTCGGCGATGAAACGGCTGGGACGGCAGAACTCGGGCTTGCCGTATTTGTAGCGTGTGTTGGCATAGGAGACGTAGCAACGTTCCTCGGCCCGCGTGAGGGCGACATAGAAGAGTCGGCGTTCCTCCTCTAGCTCGCGCATGGATTCGTTGGCCTGGGGACCTGGGAAGAGGTTCTCCTCCATGCCCACGATGAAGACGGCACGGAACTCGAGTCCCTTGGCCGCATGAACGGTCATGAGGCTCACGCGGTCACCGTCTTGTGTGTCGTCCTCGTCGGTCTCGGAGAGGAGCGACACCTCCTGCAGGTAGTGTGTGAGCAGGTAGCGGTCACTACCCTCTTCGTGTTGCGACGAGACGTAGGCCGCCATGCCGTCGATGAGTTCCTGGAGGTTCTCTTGTCGGCTGATGTCCTCGGGCTCGCGACCACTGTAGATCTCCTTGATCATGGTTGATTTGTCCAGGATGTCGCGTCCTATCTCGTTGGCAGGCAAGGTGTTGAGCTGTTCGTCGAAGCCCTCTATGAGTTGTACGAAATTCTGTATCTTGGTGAGGGTGCCGCGATTCACGTCGAGCTGATAGGCTTCGGGTTGATGCATCACGGTCCAGCAGGATACGCCTGCCGTCGTTGCCGTGCTGATGATGCGCAGGAGGGTGGTCTGTCCCAGTCCGCGTGTGGGGTAGTTGATGATGCGCTTGAGGGCCTCTTCGTCGTGGTGGTTCACCAGCAGGCGGAAATAGGCTATGGCGTCTTTGATCTCCTTGCGCTGGTAGAACGACAGTCCGCCATAGACGCGGTATGGTATGCCTCGCTTGCGAAACTCCTCCTCGAAGGTGCGGCTCTGGGCGTTGGTGCGGTAGAGGATGGCGATGTCGGCGCCGGTCAGGTGGTCGTAGCGGTGCAGGTACTCTATCTTGCGCGCCACGCCAGCAGCCTCCTCGATGTCGCTGTAGAACTCATGCACATGCACGTGCTCTCCTGCCTCCTTGCGCGAGAAGACGGTTTTCTCTATCTGACGCTGGTTCTTGTGGATGAGGCTGTTGGCGGCATTCACGATGTTCTGCGTAGAGCGGTAGTTCTGCTCTAGCTTGAAGAGCTTGGTGTCGCGGTAGGTCTGTCCGAACTTGAGTATATTGTCCAGGTTGGCTCCGCGGAACGAGTAGATGCTCTGGGCATCGTCACCCACGACACATACGCGCTGGTTGTGCTCGGTGAGTTGCCACACGATGACATGTTGGGCGTAGTTGGTGTCCTGGTACTCGTCCACGAGGACGAAATGGAAACGCTCGGCATAGCGCTCCTTCACCTCGGGATACTGACTGAAGAGGATGTAGGTATAGACCAGGATGTCGTCGAAGTCCATGGCGTTGGAGAGTCGGCAGCGCGACATATAGGCCTGGTAGAGCGACCCCGTCTCGGGTATTTTGGCTGCGATGTTGTCCTGTGCGATACGGACATCGCGCATATAGGCATCGGGGCCCATCAGTCGGTTCTTGGCCCACGAGATGCGGTTGAGGATGACGGCGGGCTTATAGACCTTGTCGTCCAGTCCGCGCTCCTTGATGAGGGTCTTGATGATACTCTTGCTGTCTTGTGTGTCGTAGATGGTGAAGTCGGAGGTGAAGCCCGTGAACTGACATTCGGTGCGCAGGATGCGGGCAAAGACGCTGTGGAAGGTGCCCATCCACAGATGTCGGGCACGCTCCTCGCCTACCAGTGTGGCGATGCGTGCCTTCATCTCGTCGGCAGCCTTGTTGGTGAAGGTGAGTGCCAAGATGTTCCAGGGTGCCATGCCCTGCTCGAGGAGGTAGGCTATCTTGTAGGTGAGGACACGGGTCTTGCCAGAGCCTGCTCCGGCCACCACCAGTGAGGGCCCGTCCACATACTCTACAGCCTGACGCTGGGCTTCGTTCAACTCATCCAAATACATAGTTCAAGATACTGATATACAGTTCGGTTAGAATCCACACGAGCAACCAAGGTGCCAGACGTGCGAAGCCATAATAGAAGACAGAAAGGAAATCGCCGAGGTCCCGCAGGGTGCCGCGCACCAGTCCGTAAACGGCCAGAGCAACTAGGGTGATGAAGACGAGGACACGCAACTGGACCAACATATAGGGCGAGGGCCATACCAGTCCTACCACGCTCTTGAGGGGGGCGTTGGCAGGGAAGATGAGCAGAGCGAGCAGGGTCAGGAGCACGACGAATGTCGCCCCACCCCACCCCGCGGCTGTTCTGGAATTCGGTTGCTGAGCCTGTCGATGCAGGAAATCCCGAGATCCAGGAATCCCCCTCAGAACCCTCATAATTCCTCCAATGAGCCACACCAGCATCAGCACGCAGTGGCCGCGTGTGGTGGTCAGTCCCATGTCCTGGCGCACAAACATCCAGCGCAGTGCCTCGGCGGTGAGGAGGCTGGCAACATCCAGCCCAGCCGTGGCCATCACCCACGAGACGAAGGTGGTGAGCACCATGGCAGCGCAGAGCACACAGATGAGGATGTGTGCGATATGGGTGGGGCTGCAGTTATTCTTCATCGGGTCGCAGGGTGTCGAGGTCCAGGATGTGCAGTTGCAGGGCGCGAACGACAAGACGGGTGGCATTGACGCCGTAGCGTTCGTTCTCGGCGAAGAGTCGGTTGGTGAGTTCCACCTGACGTTTCTCCAGGCTCTTGGTGCCGAAGGGCATGCCTGCGAGGTTGGCTATCATCTCCTTGGTGTAGCCCAGGGCGAGGTGGCGTAGGAAACGTTCGTCGTACTCGTCGATGTCGTATTCTATAATGGCGTCGGTACGCAGGGTCTCGTTGGTGACGCTCTTCTTGAAGCGTGCCACGATCTTCTCCAGGATGGGCTGGTTGAAGACGAGGCGGCGTCCGCTCATGACCTGAAGGACATCGGCCCGGGTGAGCATCTCGCCCGTCTTGAGGATGATGCCGTCGGCCCCAGCCTGCAACACATCGACCCAGAGACGTTCGTTGAGGATCTCGCCCGTGAAGATGAGCACTTTGATGGCAGGGTATTTCACGTGTACCTGACGGCAGATGTCCACGCCCACCGTGGTGCTGCCGCCCAGGCCAAGGTCCAGGAGCAGCAGGTCGGGCTGGTCCTCACGCATGAGGCGCCAGAGTTCCGATTCGTTGGCGGCATTGCCTATGATCTGTGCCTCGGGTATCTCGGTGCGTACGATGCCCTCGGTGCCTCGCAGCTCGAGCTTGACATCTTCTACGATGATGACTTTGAAAGGATCCATATGAGAGGTTAGAGATGAGAGGTTAGGGGTTAGGGGTTAGAGGTTAGAGGTTAGGGGTTAGGGGTTAGGGGTTAGAGAGGTCAACGGCTGGGTAGGGCAAACCAGAAGCAGTGTCCCGTATGGTCGGGTGCTTGTTCTATGTTGATGCGGCATCCAGGGAAGTTGAGGAAAGTGTCGTGTTCGCGTATGATTTGTTTGGCGATGAGGAGCGGGATGCAGCCGTACTGGGGCATGAAGATCTCTTGTATCTCGTCGTCGGTGAGTGGTACGGACAGGACGGTGAGGGTGCAGCGTATCTGGCCCTCGACGGCTCGGATGGTGACATCATACTGCATGGTCTCCCCCACTCCATGCCGCTCGGCCAACTCCGCCTCGGCATCCATCATGGCATGCAGCAGCAGCCGCAGGAGGTCGGCATCACCGAGGAGGCTGAGTTGGGGTGCTGCATTGGTCAGCGTCCATCGGCACGGATGTCGGCGGCAACGTGCTTCCATCTCGTGGTTCATCATGTCGGCGAGGGTCTCGGTGCCGATGAGCGAGCGACGGAAATTGAGCACGTCGGCCTGCTCCTGTGCCTGGGCGCAGAGGATCGAGAAGATTTCCTTGTAGTAGGCCACTGTCTCGCGCAGGGTCTGCAGGGTGGCGGGGTCGCTGTCTTGCTCCAGTTGCTGCGTGAGTTGTGCGATGCGGTCGGGGTAATAGAGCGTCTCGTGCTTGATGGTGCTGAGACAGTTGTCCAGAATCATGTTCTGCACATGTAGCCGTTCCTCCTCGTAGACCTTGCGTGCGTATTCGTCGCCCGAGAGTTCCAGCTGCTGCATCTGTTGCTGCCTTTCCTCCTCGCGTTGGTGCATGGTCTGCTTGTATTCCTCGCTCTGCATGCGTTCGGTGAGTCGTCGGAACCGGCGTTGGGGCATGACAAAGAACACGATGACGACGAGGATGATGACAAGGAGGAGGATGATGATGACAACGATGGCGATGCTGTCGTTGTTGCGCGACTGTTCCATCTCGTCGCAGTAACTCTCGAGTGTGGTGTCTTGGTTGAGGAGTTTGTGCAGGTGGGTGTATATCCGGTCGTTGTAGGCGTAGCAGTCCCAGTCGTGCAGTCGCAAAGCCTCCTCGGCTATGGCGTTGCGTACCAGCAACAGGCGTTCGTAGTCGGCCTGCTCCCCATGTTGCCACCACAGGTACTCCAGGGGCTCTTCGACGGAAGGTCCGACGACGAGGTGCGAGGCTGTGTCGGTGCCGACCTGTGCCGAGAGGCTGTCTAGTGCCTGCTGCCACCGTGTGTAGGTGCTGTCTTGCGGCATGGCCCACACCGTGGTGTTCCATACCAAGGCAAGCAGGGCTATGCCTATGCGAGGCAGCCTGAACGAGACGCGGGTCCCTACCCCACTCTGACTACTGATGTCCATGCTGCAGACGCGGAAGAGGTCGTTTGTCTTGCGGTATTTCTCGATGATACCCTTGCAGTTCATCAGTCCGAAGCCATGTCCCTTGCGTCTGTCTCCTTCGGTAGGCTGCGAGGATATGCCGCACCCTGTGTCCTGGACACTCAGCTCCACATATGCGCCTTCTGCGCAGTCTCCCTCTGTGGCCTCCACGGTGATGTTGCCTCCGCGTTCGGTAAACTTGCGTGCATTGTCCAGTATGGTATTCAACATAAAGAAGGTCAGCGCTTTGTCGGCCTTGACTTTGAGTATTGATGGAAGTACGTGGAGAGTGACACCCTTCTGCTGCATGAGGGGGATGCTCTTGCGTAGGATGGCGAGGACACTCTCGACCTCGAACGTGCTGATCTTCAGTCCCAGCTGTCCCTGCTGCATCTGGATCCATCGTGTCAGCAACTGGTTGTATGCCTTGATGTGTTGTGTGAGTTGTTGTATGTAGTCACCATCCATGGCCTTCCGCTCCTTGGTCTCGTAGAGGATGCGGTCTATGAAGGGTGTGATGCCCAGCACGAGTTGCAGTTTGGCACGTTTCTCTATGTTCTTGGCCTTGTCCTGAACGATGCGCTGGCGTACCACCTCGTGTTGTTCGGTCAGCATCTCCTGCTGTTCCTCCAGGGTTCTGCGTTCGTGGTCTGCGGCTTCTATGTGGCGCTGCAATTCGGCTTCCTTGTGCTGCATGCGCCGACGTGTCTTGCGTATCCATACGGCGCGCAGGATGACGAGCAAGACCACCAGGACGAGTGCCATGACACCCACGACGATGAGTTTGATGTGCAGACGATAGGTGTCCTTCTGCAGCTCGGCGTAGCGACTCTCCAGTTCGGCGTCCTCGCGCAGGTCCTCCAGCAGGCCCAGGTAGGCGGCCCGACATGACATGCTGGCCTGGGTGCTGTCCAGGGCGCTGTAGGCCACCGAGAGGTTGCGCTGTATGCCTGCCACCCATTCGGGTGCCACGATGCCCTGCTCGGTCTGTGTCTGTTGCACCATGGCGAGGGCGTCTTCGTAGTAGCCTACGGCATCCTCGTAGCGACCCTCGGCAAAAGATACCTCGCCCATGGTGCGACGTGTGCATGCCTCCTGGTAGGTGTCGCCGTATTCGGCAAAGCGTGCTGCCGCAAGGGTGGCGAGTGCAGCGGGGAGGCTGTTGCCGTTCTCTGTGGGTACGATGTTGGCGAGGTATTCCAGGGCGTCGGGGCGTACCTGTCGCACGATGTCCTCGCGTTCGGGATCGACGATCATGGAGGCCAGGGCTTGGGCGGCATTGGCCTCGAAGAAGATGAAGCCTCTGCCGCGTGCCAGGGTGAAGCAGCGGAACAAGTCCTCGAACTCCTGCCGGGTCACCTCCTCGGCCGTCGTCTCCTCCGAGAGGCCTCCCGAGCCGCGCATATAGGCATAGTACAACCACTGTGCGGTGTCTTGTGCGAGGCTGCAGAAAGGTTCGGCCTCACGTATCTCCTCCAGCGAGCGTTCCTGCTGGTCCACATAGTAGTAATAGGTGGAAGCCACGATATGGTATTCGCTCCTGCCGTAGTCGAAACGACTGCGCAGGTGGCTGTTGAGGAGATTCTCTTCCTCCTCGATGCGGTGGATGCGACGCAGGGCATGGTTGCGGTGCTGGTAGAAGCCCTTGTTGTCGCTCGTGCGTTGTGCGATCTTCATCAGCATCACATCGGCGACCAGGCACTCCACCTGATTCTGACTCTCGTCCAGGATACTCGCGGCGAGGTGCGAGGCTCCGTCGAAATCCATGGCTACGAAACGCTCGAAAGCCAGGTTGTTGCGGGCCTCGGCACGCCCTTGTCCGAAGCGTATCTCCTCGGCAGCCGTCAGAGCCTCGGTGGACAGGGCTCTCAGTCGGTCGAGGTCGAGGTAACGGGCGCTGGAGGCCTCCTGGTTGAGGCTATCGATGTAGTGACGTTGCTCGGTGGTGGGTCCATGGCCGCACGACACAGTCCAAGCCACGACCAACGCCACGGCTCCTACCATGTCTATACATCTGCGACCTTGTCCCATACGCTTACTTCTTCTTGGTGCCCGTCTTGGCCTTGCCATCCTTGGGCTGTTCCTTCTTGGTGTCCTGAGCGGCGGTGGTAGCAGGTGTCGCTGCCGGTTGTCCTTCGCCGAGAATGCGCTCTATCTCCTCGAACTCCTTGCCCATGTTGAGGTTGAGGTAGATGCGGTAGAGCGAGGGTGCCCAGCGTTGGGGTTCGTTGGGGGCCAGCTGCCGTACACGTTCCATGGGTTGGCGTGCCAGGTTATACATACTCCTCACCACCTCGCGCCCACGTCGTTGTGCGGCACCGTCGTGGGCGATGTCCAGAGCCTCGTAGTACTTCATCGCCAAGTTCAGCGAGGCGATACCCTTGTTGTAGTAGGCTTCTACGTGAGTGGAGTCGCGCAGGAGGCAGCTGTCGCACACATCAATCACCTCGCGGTCACGTCCCATCTGCAGCAGTGTCAGGCTCTTGGCATACCAGTAGAGGGCCACGGTGTCGCACACGGCTATCATGCTGTCGGCCAGTGCGATGCTCTCCTCGTAGCGTCCGTGGTCGTCGAGCCAGTCGCAGTAATTGATGAAGAAATAGGGATGGGCACTGTAGCGCGACAGTCCCTTGCGCAGGTCCTGCACCCAGGCCGTCGAGTCGCCCTGCTTCAGGTGGGCCAGCGCGGCATATTCCTGAATGGTGGCGCCGGGGAAACTGCTGGCCTGTCCCAGCTCGGCATAGCGCAGCACGCCCTCTGTGTTGCCTATGAGGTGGGCCGAGACGGTGGCCAGATAGGCCACCTCGACTCGTGCCGTATCGGCAGCGATAGCAGTATAGTGCTGGAAGATGGGGTGTGAGGCCATGCTGTTGTACATGTCGAGGTAGCGGTAGGCCTCTTGATGGCGTCCGCGGCTGAAGGCCCATCTGCCACCGATGAGCAGGTTGGGGCGGAAGTGGTCTATGCGTTGGGCCAGTTGGCGATGATGGCGTGCGTTGCTGCTCTCGGGTGTCTGGTGTCCGTCACACTCTATGCTGTCGGCTATATAGATACGGTCGATCATGTCGGCGATGTTGCTGAAGAGCTTCACCGTGTCGTAGGCCTGCTTGAGGTAGAGCTTGGTGTTCTCGGCCTCGTAGAGTTTGCGGCTGCAGTCGGCTGCCATCATGTAGCACTTCACCTTCGTTGCTGTCTTGGTCTCTGCCTTCTGGGCCTCGGCGATGAGGGTGGTGGCTGTCTTGTCCAGGTCCTTGCTGTTCTTGATGGACTGCCGTGCCGTCTTCAGCACGTTCTCGGCCGACACCGTGGCGACAAGGCCGCATAGCAGCAACAGGGGTATGAGAAACTTTCTGGTATTGAACATCTTGAATTTCTTTTAGGTCAACGGTGACTCAGGCACGGCTGTAGGCTGGTGCTTCCATGGGGCAGAAATCGCCATCCTGGTACTTGAAGTAGCCTGTGATGGCTATCATGGCGGCGTTGTCGGTGGTGTAGCCGAAGCGTGGTATGTAGATGGTCCATCCGTAGCGACGTGCATGATCGCGGAAGGCCTCGCGCAGCCCGTTGTTGGCACTCACTCCGCCAGCTACGGCCACATGCTTGATGCGCAGGTCCTTGGCTGCCTTGCGCAACTTGGTCATGAGGATGTCCACGATGGTATGCTCCAGCGAGGCGGCCAGGTCCTCCTTGTGATGCTCCACGAAGTCGGGGTCGGTGGCCACCCACTCGCGCAAGTTGTAGAGGAACGAGGTCTTGAGACCGCTGAAACTGTAGTCATAGCCCGGGATGTGGGGTTTGGCAAAGGTGTAGGCCTCGGGGTTGCCCTGACGGGCCAGTCGGTCGATGATGGGGCCTCCGGGATAGCCCAGTCCCATCACCTTGCTGCATTTGTCTATGGCCTCGCCAGCGGCATCGTCGATGGTCTGACCTATGATTTCCATCTTGTTGTAGGCCTTCATGAGGACAATCTGCGAGTTGCCTCCGCTCACCAGGAGACAGAGGAAAGGGAATGGTGGCTGTGCAGCAGGGTCGTCGCCTTCCTCGCGGATGAAATGGGCCAGCACATGGCCTTGCAGATGGTTGACATCAATCATGGGGATGCCCAGGCTGGCTGCCATGCCCTTGGCAAAACTCACACCTACGAGCAGTGAGCCCATCAGTCCGGGTCCTCTCGTGAAGGCTATGGCGGTGAGGTCCTGGGCCTGTATGCCTGCACGTTTGAGTGCGGCATCCACCACGGGGACTATGTTCTGCTGGTGGGCACGCGATGCCAGTTCGGGCACCACGCCTCCGTAGGCCTCGTGCACGGCCTGCGATGCTGTGACATTGCTCAACAGGATACCGTCGCGGATGACGGCGGCACTCGTGTCGTCGCAACTGCTCTCTATGCCTAATATCGTGATTGCTTTCATGTGTTAATGGTCTACGGTCAACGGCTGGGCTGCGCGGTGCGTTGATCCCTTGAACTCTTGAACTTTTGAACCCTCAGAACTCCTAATGCGTTAGCACCTCTACGCCATGCTCGGTCATGACGAAGGTATGTTCCCACTGGGCCGAAGGCAGTTCGTCTTCGGTGACCACGGTCCATCCGTCCTCCTCGTCCTCGAAGACCTCGTAGGTCCCCATATTGATCATCGGTTCGATGGTGAAGACCATGCCTGGGACGAGCAGCATGCCTGTGCGACGGTTGCCGTAGTGCACCACGTCGGGCTCCTCGTGAAACTGCAGTCCCACGCCGTGTCCGCAGAGGTCGCGCACCACGCTGAAGCCATTCTCGTGGGCATGCTTGGCGATGGCATGACCTATGTCGCCCACATAGACGAAGGGTTCGCGGCACACCTCCTGACCTATCTTCAGACATTCCCATGCCACATCGACCAGACGCTGCATCTGGGGTGTCGTCTTTCCGCCCACCACGTACATGCGCGAGGCATCGGCATAATATCCGTCGAGGATGGTGGTGCAGTCCACATTGATGATGTCGCCGTTCTCCAGGATTTCCCAGTCGCTGGGTATGCCATGGCACACCACCTCGTTGACGCTGGTGCAGCAGCTGGCAGGGAAGCCTTCGTAGCCCAGTGTGGCGGGTATGGCACCATGGGCGATGGTGTAGTCATGTACGAGTCGGTCTATCTCGAGCGTGGACATGCCGGCATGTATCTTCTCGCCCACGAGGTCCAGCACGGCGGTGTTGATGACTCCAGCGCGACGGATGCCCTCTATCTGTTCGGGTGTCTTGATGAGTTCGCGCGAGGGTATCTTCTTGCCCCGCGCCTGGGCTTCCAGGATGCGACGATCCATCTCGGTGGGCTCCACTCCGGGAGCCATCACCCAGCGCAGTTTCTTCGTCATGGTGTCAGTCGTCAATGACCGTAAGTCAGTCTGTGTCGTCGTCTTAGTCTTCGTACTTGAAGTCGGACTCGGGGGCTTAG
>R18__coassemble_2109_pt1 | contig 14555 bp, 7 predicted proteins | sample R18__metabat2_high_PE_031 | metagenome-assembled genome bin R18 | reverse complement strand
GCTGGGTTCAGAACGTCGTGAGACAGTTCGGTCTCTATCTATCGTGGGCGTAGGAGATTTGCGCGGCTCTGACACTAGTACGAGAGGACCGTGTTGGACAGACCTCTGGTTTACCGGTTGTTCCGCCAGGAGCACCGCCGGGTATCTAAGTCTGGATCGGATAAGCGCTGAAAGCATCTAAGCACGAAGCCGGCCGCAAGATGAGATCTCCCTGAGGGTCGTCATAGACGATGACGTTGATAGGACGCAGGTGTAAAGGCAGCGATGTCAAAGCCGAGCGTTACTAATTGCCCGAGACTTTCCTTTGGCAGTCCTGCATGCTGCCGGCTCTTACGGCTTTCCGTTTTTCCCAGTCATGTCACCCCTATTCAGGTGGTTATAGCGACGGGGTCCCACCTCTTCCCATCCCGAACAGAGAAGTTAAGCCCGCCCGCGCCGATGGTACTGCACACCCGTGGGAGAGTAGGTAGCCGCCAACTTTCAAGAGAGAAGCCCTCATGAGCAAATGCTCGTGGGGGCTTCGCGTTTTTTATTAGGTCTGAATCTCGGGGACCCTTAAGCTTCTCTCGACTGGCGGTTGGGCTGCACCAGGATGCGGGCATCCACGACGGTGATGCTGTCGTGGGTGGCGATGAGGGGGTTGATGTCCATCTCCTTGATCTCGGTGGCGAAGCGCAGCAGGGTGGATAGGCGCACGATAATCTCGGCGTAGCGGGCGATGTTGATGCCTTGCTGTCCGCGTGTGCCTTGCAGGATTTTGTAACCCTTGAGGGCGCGTATCATGGACCCCGCCTCGTCGTAGGACAAGGGTGCCAGGCCGCTGCTGACGTCCTTGAGCACCTCGACGAAGATGCCGCCCAAGCCGCATAGTACGACATGTCCGAAACGCGGTTCGTATTTGGCTCCGATGAAGAGTTCGCGACCCCTGAGCATGGGCTGTATCATGATGGCATGTGCATCGGGAATCTGCATCATGCGGTCGTACTCCAAGGCGAGATGCTCGGGTGTGCGTATGTTTAGGGTGACACCGCCCACATCGGTCTTATGGACGGGTCCCACGACCTTGGCCACGAGGGGGTAGCCCATCTGGTCGGCAGCGCCGAGCAGCGTCTCCTTGTCTGCCGTCACCGTCTCGGGCACCATGGGAATGCCAGCTGCAGTGAGGAGCTGGCGCACGAGTTCGGGAGGCAGGTATCCTTCTGTCTTTACGTCCTGGATGATGGTGCGTATGCGTGGGATATCGACGCCGTAGAGTTCTATCTCCGATGGCGCGGGACGCGGCGTGTTGAGGATGTGGGTGAGCGTGGTGGCCAGGGCTACCTCGTCGCCAAAGTTGACATGGCCCTTGCTGATGAATTCGGAGACTTCGGGTCCTGCGGTATGGATGCAGGGCAGTATGGGGAAGATGGGCTTGGAACAGGTCTGCATCTTCTGGTGCAGCATGTCGTACATCTCGAAACGCTTGACGAGTCCAGGCGTACCTATGATGGTGAAGATGGCGTCGATGTCGTGGAAACGCTGCTCGCAGTAGTCGATGGCCGTCCCCATGTGCTGGGGCGTCCCTGTAGCGAGGATGTCGATGGGGTTGGCCACAGAGGCACCGGGGTAGAGGAGAGCCTTGAGTTCGTCGGCATCGGGCCCTTCGAGCTTGGGCACCTGAAGTCCGCCCTTGGAGAGGGCGTCGGTGAGCATGACACCGGGTCCTCCTGCCTCGGTGATGATGGCGCAGTTCTGGATGTGGAGGGGAGCTGACAGGGTGATGTGCTGGCTGCCGATGAAGATGCATCCTGCTGTCGTCAGTTCCTCGCGCGAGAAGCAGCGCACGATACCTGCCTTGCGGAAGAGGGCCTCCACGGCACTGTCGCTACTGGCTATGGCTCCTGTGTGGGACGAGGCAGCCCGACTGCCGCTGGCACTGGAACCCGACTTGACGGCAGCTATTTGGCATCCTTTGCGGATGAGCGAGCTGGCGTGGAAGAGGAGTTTGTCGGGGTTGGCGATGTTTTCGATATAGAGCAGCTTGACGCGAGAGTCTGTCTCGGGATTGAAGTGCTCGTCCATATACTGCAGCACTTCCTCCACACCGTTCTGATGGCTGTTGCCTACGCTCCACACCGAGTGAAAGGGTAGGCCTTTGGTCACGGCAGACTCGAGGATGAAGACGGCTGTGGCACCTGAGGCACTGATGAAATCGGCTCCCTGAGACGTGAGGCGTGGGATGGGCTTGGTGAAGATGCTATGGTGGCAGGTGTTGAGGAGGCCTATGCAGTTGGGACCGATGAGGGCTGCCTGATGACGCTCACAGCTCTCTAGGATCTGCTGTTCGAGACGAGCCCCCTCGGCTGTCTCCTCGCTGAAGCCTGCCGAGACGATGATAAAGGCTTTGACGCCTTTCTCTGCAGCAAGACGCTCGACATAGTCGGGACAGTATTTGGCTGCGATGACGAGGATGGCGAGGTCGGTGTCGGGTAGGGCACTGATGTCATGGACGGCCTTGATGCCCTGGACGTCGTCTTCCTTGGGGTTGATGATGCGCAGGATGCCTTGGTAGCCTCCTGCCAGGATGTTGCGTACGATGGCACCGCCAGGTTTGTGTACGTTGGACGAGCCGCCCACTACGACGATACTCTCTGGGGCAAGTAATTGCTTGTTGATCATTACAGGTATATGCTTACTTTGCTGCAAAGGTAGTGCAAACCGAGCGGAATACAAAGAATTTCCAAAGGTTTTTTCTTTTATTCCCGAGGTGTAGCCTACTTTCGCGCAGCAAAGGTAGTGAAAAAGGTTAGAGGTTAGAGTTTTTGACTCTGGCAGGCGAAAATGGCTTTTTTCTTTGTGGAAAATGCGAATTTCTCTAATCTCTAACCTAATTTCTCTAACCTCTAACCTCTAAGCTCTAACCTTTTTTGTAATTTTGCAGCAAATTACGAAAAAGCCATCATGAAGTACGCAGATTTGCCCAAGGGGCGTATAGATAATGTCGTCAAGCCCGAAGATGCGACACTGGAGAAGTGGCAGGTGATGCTGCGCATGCAGCAGGCCAACCGCGAGGATATGAAGGTGGAGTGTGTGAACGAACTCTATAATCCGGGCGAGTACCGCGTGACGAGTGCCGTCTCGGGTAGTGTGTATAAAGTGGTGTATAGGGGACCGAAGAGTCCGTGGAACTACTGCGACTGTATGGATTTCAAGACCTCGCAGCTGGGGACGTGCAAGCATATCGAGCATGCGCGACTGTGGATAGCCGAGCACCATAAACGCATCCACCGCGAGTTGCCTGCCTACACGAGTGTCTATCTCTCGTATCGCGGCAGTGAGCGCAGGGTGAAGATACGTGTAGGGTCGGATCACGAGCAGGAGTTCAAGGCGCTGGCAAACCGTTACTTCGATGGGCTGGACACGCTGAAGCCAGAGTCGTACGAGCTGTTCGGGACTTTCCTGAGCGAGGCCAAGTGCATAGACCTCTCGTTCTGCTGCTACCGCGATGCGCTGGAGTTTGTGCTGGAGCAACGGGAACGTGAGCGCCGCAGACGCATCATCATGGAGAAATACGATGATACGACTCTGGACCACCTGCTGAAGTATCCCCTGTACCCTTTCCAGCGCGAGGGCGTTCGCTTTGCTGTCTGTGCAGGACGTTCCATCCTTGCCGACGAGATGGGGCTGGGCAAGACCATCCAGGCCATTGCCACGGCCGAGCTGTTGCGCCGCGAGTGTCTGGTGGCACAGACGTTGGTGCTGTGTCCTACGACGCTCAAATATCAGTGGCGTAGGGAGATAGAACGCTTCACGGATGCCACGGTGACGGTGGTGGAGGGACAGCCCGAGCAGCGCCATCAACTCATGCAGAGTGATGCGGCCTACAAGATAGTCTCGTATAACTCTTTCGCGCAGGAGATTAAAGACTTCGGTGCGCTGGAGGCTGACTTTGTCGTGATGGATGAGGTGCAGCGTCTGAAGAACTGGAATACGCAGATTGCCAGGTCGGTGCGTAGGCTGACATCGCGCTACGCCCTCATGCTCACGGGTACGCCCCTCGAGAATCGTCTGGAGGAGCTGTACAGCGTGGTTGAGCTGGTGGACCAGTTCCTGCTCTCGCCTTTCTATCTCTTCAAGGATAGGTATATGCAGCTGGACGAGACGGGGCGTGTCATCGGCTACAGAAATCTCAACGAGATAGGCGAGCGAATCGCGGGCGTCTTGCTGCGTCGTCGCAAACGGGATGTGGCACTGCAGTTGCCGGAGCGTGTGGACAAGCAACTCTTCGTGCCGATGACGGCGAAGCAGTCCGAGGCACACCAGACACTGCGTCGTCAGGCAGCCCGTCTGGTGGCGAAATGGCATCGCATGCATTATCTGAGCGAGCTGGACCGCCGTGCCTTGCTGCAGACGCTGGCACAGATGCGTATGGTCTGCGACAGTCTGGCACTGTTGGAGGGTAAGTCCCGCAGCGATACCAAGGTGGACGAGGTGCTGAATATCGTGGAGGAATGTGGCGAGACGACGAAGGTGGTCATCTTCAGTCAGTGGGAACGTATGACGGCTCTCATCGCACAGGAGTTGACAGATGCAGGTGTGGGGTGTGTCTCGATTCACGGGAATATCCCAGCCAAGGAACGTGCCGAGCGTATCGCCTGTTTCGAGACGGACGATAAGGTGCGGGTACTCCTCTCCACCGATGTGGGTAGTACGGGACTGAATCTGCAGGTGGCCAGCGTGGTGATTCATGTCGATGTACCCTGGAATCCTGCCGTCTTGGAGCAGCGTGTGGGACGAGTACACCGACTGGGGCAGACACGGGGCGTTGAGGTCATCCACCTCATTGCTTCTGATACCATCGAGGAGGATATGTTGAGCCGTCTGCGTTTCAAGACCTCCCTCTTTGAGGGTGTGCTGGATGGCGGAGCCGATGCTGTCTTTGTTGATGATGGCCGGTTTGACGAGATGATGGACTCGCTGGATTCCTGGTCTTCGGTCGAGGAAGTCCGTCATGAGGAACCCGTGCAGACAGAACTCAACTTTGAGGAACCTGCGGCACCAGAATCGTCTTTGCAAGACGAGGCACGTGAGCTGATGGCGGGGATACGCGGACTGATGGCGCGCCTGGAGGATGTCCTTGCCAAGATGGGTGTCCTGGCTGCGGCTGTCTTCTGCCTGAACAGTACATCACTCTATGCTCAGGAGACGGCAGACTCGCTGGCCTATCCTGCTCTGGTGCGCGCAGCCTTCGTGGCACTGGGCCAGGACAGTGTGGACAGGGCCGAGACGCTCTTCCTCCAAGCCCTGAATGTGGCTCCCCAAGCTGCGGGTAATGCCCTGATACTGGGGCGTCTGGCTGCCATAGCCGAGCGTACGGGACGCGAGCAACTGGCACTGGACAGGTATCAGTTGGCACTGGCGCTGGAGGGAGATAATGTGGAGTTGCGTCTGAGCCGTGCCTCGCTTTTCGTGAAACTGGACAACCGCGACCGTGCGATAGAAGACTATGACGAGGTGTTGCTGCGGGATCCCGACAACAAGGAGGCTCTGCTCATGCGTGGCTATGTCTATCAGCAGAAACGTCTGCTGAGGGAGGCGCGTCAGGATTATCAGCACCTGCTGCAACTGGATCCTGTCCACGAGGAAGCCCTGCTGGGTCTGGCCGTGGTGGCGCAGCGTGACCGTCGGCCCAAGGAGGCCCTCGAGATCATCAATAATGTCATAAATCTGTATCCTACACATCCCGCAGCCTATGCCCTGAGGGCGGGTATGGAGGCCGATAAGCGACAGGATGAAGCAGCCCTGATGGACTACACCAGAGCCATAGAATTAGAGCCAGACAATGCTTCGTATTATCTGGCTCGTGCTACGTTCCACACCAGACGGGGACATAAGTCGTTGGCTCGCAAGGATGCCCAGGCGGCAGCGCGTCTGGGGGCCTCGGCAGCCGAGGTGGCTGGTGCGGTAAGTGTGCAGAAAGAGTAGTGCTGACTTATTGGCGCAGGATGGTCTGTTCTCTGTCGGGACCGACAGAGAGCATGGTGATGGGGGTGTGGAGCTCTTCCTCGAGGAAGCGGATGTAGTTGCGGAAGGTCTGGGGGAAGTCCTCTTCGCGGGTCATCTCGCTGATGTCCTCGTTCCATCCCGGCAACTCGCGATAGACGGGTGTGCATCCCTCGGTGTCGAAGGGCACATCGGTGAGGCGCTGACCATTTTTCTCGTAGGCTACACAGACCTTGATGGTGGGGAATCCTGTGAGTACATCGCTCTTCATCATGATGAGCTGGGTGACGCCATTGACCATGATGGCATAGCGTAGGGCCACCAGGTCCACCCATCCACAGCGACGGTTGCGCCCCGTCACGGCACCGTATTCATGACCTATCTCGCGCAGACGGTCGCCTGTCTCGTCGAGGAGTTCTACGGGGAAGGGACCCGAACCGACGCGTGTGCTATAGGCCTTGAAGATGCCGAACACTTCGCCTATGCTGCCGGGTGCTACGCCCAGTCCCGTGCAAACGCCTCCTGTCGTGGTGGATGACGACGAGACGAAAGGATAGGTGCCATGGTCGATGTCGAGCATGGTGCCCTGGGCTCCTTCGGCAAGGATGTTCTTGCCCTCGGCAAGGAGGCGGTTGATTTCCACTTCGGTGTCGGTGAGCTGGAACTGTCGCATAAACTCAATGCCCTGCATCCACAGCTGTTCCTCGTCGGTGATGTCGAAATCGGTGTAGTGGAGGTCGCTGAGAATCTGAAGGTGACGAGCTTTGAGCGCCTGGTATTTTGTCTCGAAGTCCTCGAGAATATCCCCTACGCGCAGTCCTGTACGGCTGGCTTTCTCGCTGTAGGTGGGCCCTATGCCCTTGCCCGTCGTTCCCACCTTGTTCTTGCCTTTGGCAGCCTCGTAGGCACGGTCCAGTACGCGGTGTGTAGGGAGGATGAGGTGGGCACGTTTGCTGATGTGCAGACGGTCGCGAAGGTCATAGCCTGCGGCTGCGAGTTCCTGGGCCTCGGCCATGAAGAGGTCGGGGGCGATGACACACCCGTTGCCTATGATGTTGATCTTGCCTTCGTCGAAGATACCCGAAGGGATGCTGCGGAGGACGAATTTGCGACCTCCGAAGATGATGGTGTGTCCAGCGTTTGGACCGCCAGCAAAGCGCGCTACGGCATCGTAGCGAGGGGTGAAGACATCCACTATTTTTCCTTTGCCCTCATCGCCGAAGACGATGCCGAGCAGAGCATCTACTTTTCCTTTCATAATACCAATGAATTTGTATCCTGTTTATGTCGTTATTTTTTGACGGGTCTCAAAAAATGAGAAACCGTTGTTCTAGTTGTTTGATTTTCTTGCGGCACTGGGGGCAGACACCATAGATGTAGGCTACGCGGTGTGAGGTGCTGAAGAGGCGGGGCTTGTAGCTCTGCACGGCACCTAGGAACTCTTTGCCCTTGATGCGTGTGATGCGGTGACACTCGCTGCAGATCTGGTAGCAGCGTGGCTGGTCGTCGGCGATGCGCTCGAAGATGGTCGTGGTGCTGCTGAAGGGGTGACGGATGAGCAGGTTGGCCTTGACGAGCAGAGCCGTGGTGGTGTAGAGTGTCGCCTGTGCTACGCGGTAGTTGCTGTCCGTCATGGCCTGCTCCAACTGTTCGATGGTGAAAGTGCCAGAGATCTCGTAGATCTTACGCAGGATGGCAAAGCGTTCGGGTGTCTGACGCATATTGTTGATGGTCAGATAGTTGCGAAATCTTGCTTCGACAATCTGCTGGAGTCTGTCTTGTGCATCCATAGAGGTGTTGTTTAGTGGGTTCTGTTGGCGTCGAGGTGTAGGAGAGCGTTGGCAGCCGCCTTGCGCAGAGGGAGGTAGTCGCTGGACAGTGCCGTCTGTGCCTGGTCTCTGAACTCATCTTCTGAGGTAGGCGAGAGTTGGGCTCCCTGCATGAGGAGACGGGCCAGGGTGAGGAAACCGCAGAGCTGAAACATCTGACGTTCATCGGCCATCCACCTGAAGGCCATCTCGGCGGCATAGGGCTCCCTGAAGACAAGGTGCATGCACATGAGTTGTGCCAACTCGGCTTGGGCAGGCAGGAGGCTCTCAATCCAGATCTCTGCTACCTCGGCAAAGAACTGCTCCCTGGGTTGGAGGAGGACGGCCAGCATCTTGCATTCGCGGATATCCTCGTGCCAGAGTTCCTGAGCCAGGCTGTGGCCGGGTGTGAACTGTGCCGCTATCTCCTGCAGGCGTGGCAGGTCCACGCCAAAGGTGAGGCGGTAGCCCAGTCCGCTCTCGCGCAGTGTCTTGGCGGCCACGCCATTCATGGCGGCCCGCAGTTCCTTCTTGATATCGAGTAGGGTGGGGGACATAGATTTAGGTCAACGGTCAATGGTCAGCGGGTCTGCTCGAAGAAGCGTTCGCGGAACTCGGTGGGTGTCATCTTCTTCTCGCGATAGAAGGCCACATAGAGGCTCTGCCTGTTGCGGAAGCCTACTGCCATGGCTATCTCGGTGATGTTCTTGTCCAAGTTGCGCTTGTCGGTGAGCAAGATGCAAGCGTCGCGCACGCGATAATTGTTGATGAGTTCGGGGAAACTCATCTGGAAACGCATGCTGACGGCGGCACTGATGTAGCGTGGGTTGGTACCAATCTCCTGTGCCAGTTTCTGGGCGGTGTAGTCGGCCTCGCGGTATTTCTTCTCGACGATCATCTTGCGCAGGATGGCCTCGTAGATGGTGTCCAGCACCTCGGCTCGGATATTGGTACGGTACTTGGCGGGCTTCTCTTTTTTCTCGGTGATGTTGTACTTCATGGTGTTATATTGCGGATACGTTCGTCATTACGCAGTATCATGTCGTAGTGGGCTATCTGCTGTAGCAGGTTGCTGCGTTGCTGCTCGAGTTGCTGCTGTTGGTTCACCAGTGCCTTTTGCTCCGAGTCACCGTCGTCGGTGACATTCTTCATGCCCTCGGCCTGGAGGGCGATGATGGTGGCACGCAGTTTGTCCACCTGTGTCTGGAGGAGTGTCTGCTGCTGCTGATCCTGACGCACACGGAGACGTACCTCGTTCCAGTCCTTGCCATCGACGAGCATCTGGTCCAGCTCGGTGAATTGTACGGGGGGGTGGCTGCTGTTGTACTGGTGCATCCACAGGTCGAGTGTGCGGTGTTCGTCCACTGTTTGTTGTTCGGTTTGTGCGATGATATCTTCCAGGTTCTCGTGCTGTGCGGCGATGGCGAGGTTCTGCTTGATGCACTCGCTGAATGTTGCCAGGCTGCGTTGGGTCGTGGCGTGCTGCTGCTCGGCCTGCTGCAGGGTTGCCTGGAATGCCTGCTGCCCGTCGGCCGTCTGGTGCATCTGTGTCAGGGCATTCTGCAGTTTGGATACCTGTTCTGCCTTCTGCATTTTCACGGCGTTGTAGCGTGCGGTGATGGTCTGCAGCTGGGTGATGTCGCTTTGCAGTCGTTTCTGGTGTACACTGAGTTGATGGTGTCGCATGGTCAGTTCGTTGTTCTGTCGGGTGAAGGTATCCCAGGTATCCATGTACTGACGTATGCGTTGGCGTATCGTCTCGGGCGATTGCTTCCACTGCTCGTACCAGTCGCTCAACGTGATGTCTTTCTCCAACTGCTCGTAGCCCTGTCCGAGGTGTTGTGTCGTGTCGTTGAGCTGTCGTTGCAGGGTCTCCTGCTGATGGGCGAGGACCTGGCAGGCCGTGTTCTCGTCGTTGAGACGTGTGAGTGTGTCCTCCTGTGTCCGTCGCAGAGTCGTCAGATCGCGGCTGAGTCGGCTGATGGCATCGAGGTGAAAAGAGAACGTCTCCAGGTTGGTCTTGGCTTGAACGGCAGCCACCGAACACTGTTCTACGAGTTGTTGCAAAAGGGCAAGACGTGCCATGCGGTTGGTGGAGGGATTACATTCTGCCAAGGCGGTATTCAGATGGGTAAAACGGCTCCAGTCTGTCACGTCGCGCTGTTGGCGTTGCTGCAGTTGGTCGTAGTCCTCGCGCTCCACGTCGAGGCGTCCTTGGTTTTCGGCCAGTTGTTGCTGCAGCGCATGCAACTCTTGTTCCTTGGCGTGGAGGTCCCGGCTGGCTGTCTCGTAATCGTTTTTCCAAGCCGAGATGAGCGCGTTCTGTTCCAACACTCCCTCGCTGTGCCACGGATGTGTGGTGGCTCCGCAGACGGCACATGTCTGGCCTTCCTCCAGTCCGCTGCGCAGCTCTATGATGTTTTGACTCTTGTTCAGCAACCATCGTTGCATCTTCTGTGTGGTCAACACCTCGGCAGCGCGTACCTCTTCGGTCAGTGTGTCGATGTTGCTGTTCAGGTGCTCCACCTTCAGTCGCAGCGCGTTGATGACTTTCTGTTTCTCCTCCAGTCGTTCGTAGCCTGCAGCGATGTTGGTCCACAGTGCCAGGGCCGAGACCAGCAGGGTATGGCGTATGCGCAGTTCCAGGGCCCGTTGTTGCATGATGCTGCTCTCTTGTCCTGCCACACTCTGTCGGTGGGCCTGTATCTCCTCCTGTATGGAGCGTATCTGTGCCTCGATGTGCTGATAATCGGACAGTATCCTGCCGGCCAGTTCGTTGCGTTGTTTCTGACTGACAGTCACCTCGTGTAGTTGCTCGGTCAGTTTCTTGCTGCGCGTGTAGTGTTGCCACAAGTTGTCCAACTGCTCGAGGATGCGCTCGCCGTGTTCTATCATGCTCTGATGGGCTGCCATGGGAGCCAGGACGGTGTTGTTCTCTTGTATATTGTCGTTACAGACGTTGAGTTGGCTCTGTACATCCATCAGCTCCTGCTCCAGCATGGTCATCCATTTGGCAGCCTCATCCTGTAGTTGGCTTAGTCCATCGATGAATTCCTGATATGCCAGCATCTGTGCTTTCAGTCGCGACGACTCGCTCATGGCATAGGCGGCATGGATGACCGTCTGCTGACATTCCTGTTCCTTGGCTTGTTCTGCGGCCAGACTCTTCTCGGCATCCGACACCAGACGGGCGCTGTTCTCGGTGGGCACGATGAGGCGATTCTGCATCTCGCGCAGGTCGCGGCAATGACGTTCCAGTAGTCGTATGCGTTGCATGAGGCCATTCACAGCCTCGAACGCCTCGAAACGTTCCAACGCCGTAGCCTCTTCCAGATTCTGTGCGCACACCTTGTTGATGTGGTACAGTGCCTGTTGCTTGGCATCCAACTCGCTCTTCACCTCCACGAAGCGTGCCAGCAGGTCCATCTGTCGGTGTGTGGCTTTGAGGTCGTCCTCCACGGCTGCCAGCTGGGTCTTGCTCAGCCGTCGTCCTTCGTGGATTTTCTGCCGTTGACTGTCGTCGAGTCTATATGGCGATGTCGATTCGTCCATGCGTATGAGTCATGCTTTTTTCGTGGGTGCAAAGTTAGGAAGAATTTTTCGGAACCACCAAGTTTTTTCGTAGAAAAAAGGAAAAAATGTGACGGAGGTCGGTATTTTTCGCGAGAGCTGTGATTTATTTTTTGAGGCCATTAAACGAAAAGCTCTCGCGTGTGTCAATATTTATGAAATGTGGTGTCTCGTCATGCGACGTGCCGTTGACCCGCTTCACATTTAAGCCAGTTTACAAATTCACAAATGACAACACGATACGAGAAGAGAGACAACGTCCTGTGGTGCCTGATGATGGTGACTTTCCTGATGGTGTGCAGATTTTCAGTGCAGGCACAGACCACCACGACGACCCAGGCACCAACCATGGCATGGTATAACGTGCGCGGTACCGTCTATGACAGCAGCACCCTCAAGACCCTGCCTGGAGCCAGTGTGCAGTTGAACGACTCTACGGGTAAGATGGTTACGGGACGTCAGACCAGCGACAACGGTCAGTATCTCCTGCCCGGTATTCCCCTTGGCAAATATACTGTCAAAATCAGCTATATGGGCTATAAAACCCAGACCTTCACGCTCACGCTCACGGGCAAGGGCGGCAACAAGAAGGTGCAGGATATCCTGCTCAAGGAAGAGGCCACGCTGATGGAGGAGGCCGTCGTGGTGGGTCAGGCTCCCGAGATGGTCGTCAAAGAGGATACCACGGTCTATAACGCCTCGGCTTTCTCGCTTCCTCCCGGCTCCATGGTCGAGGAACTCATCAAGAAACTCCCCGGTGTCGTGGTCGATGACGACGGCAAGATTACACACAATGGCAAGGAAGTCAAGCAAATCCTCGTAGATGGCAAGGAATTCTTTGCGCGTGACGGTCAGATGGTGATGAAAAACCTTCCAGCCGATATTGTGGACAAGGTGAAGGCCTACGAGAAGAAGAGCGACCTGGCCCGCATCACAGGCATCGATGACGGCGAGGAGCAGACAGTGCTAGACCTCGAGATTAAGAAAGACATGCGCCGTGGCTGGTTTGGAAGTGCTGAGGGAGGCTATGGCCTCCCCGAGGACCGCTACAGTGGACGCTTGATGGTGAACCGTTTCAAGGATCAGCAGAAGATGTCCCTCGTGGGAAATGCTGGCAACACGAGCGGCAATGGACTCAGTGCCAACCAGAGTGTGGCGGGAAGTCTCAATTTGGAGAACGACAAGGTGGAACTCAATGGAGGCCTCACGGGCCGTTTCTCCCAGTCGCAGAGTGCCAGCTGGAGCAATAGTCAGAACTTTGAGAATCGCAATGCTGCCTATAGCAATCGTTCCAGCAGCAACCAGGGCAACAACAAGTCCTTTGCCACCAACTGGCGCATCGAGTGGAAGCCCGACACGATGACCAACATCATGATACGTCCCGAATTCAGTTTAGGTGACTCGTGGAGCCAGTCGCGCAGCATGAGTGCCACCTTCAATGACAATCCCTACGACTACACCAGTGACCCCCTCGCTAGTTTCGACGACATCGCCCGTGTCATTAAGGTGAACCGCAACCAGAACGGCAGTTTCAACGACAACGACAATATCAGCGGGAGCCTCTCGCTGCAGGTGAACCGCCGCTTCAACAAGCCCGGACGCAACATCACCCTCAACGTCAATGGCGGTCTGAACAAGAACGGCGGTGAGAGCAGTTCCTACTCCCAAATCGACTATTATCAAATCCTCGCACTCACGGGTGACGACTCCACTTATCACAAGATACAGTACAACGACAACACCACCAAGAGCAAGAATATCTCGGCTCGTCTCAGTTATAGCGAACCCATCGGGGTGGGGCACTACTTGCAGTTCTCCTATCAGTTCTCCTATCGCTTCAGCGACCGCGACCGCGACGTGAGCAGTATCTTTGATCCCCATGTCGCGCAGTACGGCTACTCGATCGAGGACTATCGTGGCCATCAGGAGCAGGCCACCAGGGATACGGCTCAGTGCAACTACGTCACCAATAACAACTATAACCACGATATCCGTGTCCAGTATCGCTTCACGGGTACGAAGTGGCGCTTCAACGTGGGCGTCAACCTGCAGCCACAGCGCAACGAAGTCAATTATACCAAGGGCTTCAAGCACTACGAGGTAGGGCGCAATGTCTTCAACTGGTCGCCCACCCTCAACCTACGCTATCGCTTCAGCAAGCAGGAACAGTTCCAGGCACGTTACAGCGGACAGAGTTCTCAACCCTCCATCACCGACCTCATCCCCGACACCCTCAATAACGCCAATCCCCTGGCTATCTCGCTGGGTAACCCCGAACTGTTGCCATCCTTTACCCACAACGCCAGCATCGACTACAACAAGAGCATCACCGAGTACCAGCGCTCCTACAATGCCAGTGCCCAGGTGCGGTGGACCCAGAATAGCGTAGCCAACAAGACGCAGTACAACGACGTCACGGGTGGACGCGTCACGCAGCCCGTCAACATCAATGGCAACTGGAATGCCAACGCACATTTCAATTTCAATACGGCCTTCACCGACCAGCGTTTCCGTGTCAACAACGGCCTCAGCTACAGCCATACCAACAGTGTGGGCTATGTCTATCATACTGTGGAGACTGACGATGGGCAGGGTGGAACGAAGAATGTCGGTGTGACGGTGAAAAACCGTGTCAGAGGCGACAATGTCAGTGACAACCTGCGCTTTACATTCCGTCACGATTGGCTCGAGCTAAATGCTCATGGAAATATCTATTACAACCGTTCACGTGCCACCCAGACCAGCGCCAGCAATCTCGATACATGGGGCTATGGATACGGTGCCAGTACGGTGATGAATTTCTCGGACATTGGACTCAGTTTCAGTACAGATATCAACATGCGCAGTCGTCGTGGTTATGCCGATGCGGCCATGAATACCAATCAACTCATCTGGAACGCTCAGATTTCGTACAGCTTCCTCAAACAGCGCAATGCCATCCTACGTCTGCGCTGGAACGACATCCTCGACCAGCGCGACATGATCAGCCGCAATATCTCGGCCACCAGTCGAACCGACTCCGACAGCGACCGCATCTCCAGCTACGGCATGCTCACCTTCATCTATCGCTTCAATGCCTTTGGCACCCGTGAGTCGCGTCGTGCCATGCGCGAACAGGTGGAGATGATGGGTGAGGATGGCCTGCGTAATAGACTATATTTCTATTATTTCAAAGACCGTTTTCCAAACTTTTGT
>R18__coassemble_2004_pt1 | contig 15683 bp, 11 predicted proteins | sample R18__metabat2_high_PE_031 | metagenome-assembled genome bin R18 | reverse complement strand
CCCCTAACCGAATATGAAGATAAAGTCCGGCTTTCAGCTCCGCAAATTCTGCAACGAGAACATCGTCGTGGCCTGTGGCCTCAACCACATGAATTTCTCCAAGATCATACGCCTCAACGAGAGTGCCGCCTACCTGTGGCAGGCCATTCAGGGCAAGGATTTCGATGCCTCCATGCTGGCCCAGCTGCTCTGCGACGAATACGAGGTCGATGCCGACACCGCCGCACATGATGCCCAACAGCTCATGGACGATTGGACCCAGGCGGGGCTTACGGAGTAGGCAAAAGATTCAAGAACGTTTAAGAAGTTCATCCTTCGACAGACTCAGGAACCGAAGACACAGCGCAGCCCAACCGTTGACCGTTGACCGTTGACCTAAAATCATGAACGACGTCATTCTCTCCAGCATCCTCAATCTCTTCGCCCTCTTTGGCTCGAGCGACCATACCGAGCGTCAATGCTCCGAAGCCATCCTGCGCGATTACCTGACCCACCACTTCGGTATCAAGGGTCTGGAGGAATATCTCGCGCTCTACAACGAACTGCGCGACTTCTACGACGACATGGAGGACGTGGACACCGAGCTGCTCATCGCCAGCATCTGCACCCGTCTGCAGGGTAAGATAACGGCCGAGGAGCAGCACCTCATGCTCCTCCGCGTGATGGAGTTCTGTGCCGTGGACGGTCAGGACTGGGAACACGATGCCATGTTCCGCACCCTGGCCCGCACGTTCCAGGTGCCCGAGCGCATCTATGAGGATATGGTATGCTTCCTGGGCGGTCCCACCGAGTCGAAGTACGTCAAGCACATCACCTACGAGGGCATTCCCAACCGCATCACCACCCTCTACATCAAGCCCTTCGACCTCCTCCTCTTCGCCACTCATGGTGAGGGACAGCTCCTCATGAACGACGTGCCCATCCACACCGACACCTTCCAGGTATGGCAGCGCAGCGGCGTCGTGAAGAGCCCCAACGAGCCTCCTTTCTACTACTACATGGCCCTCGAGCTCTATGCCAAGGCCAAGAAGCACAAACGCGAAGACATCGTCCTGGAGGCTCGCGACGTCAATTTCCGTTTCGCCACGGGCGGCGACAACGGCACCCACAACCTCAACTTCCAGCTCCACGGCGGCACCTTCGTGGCCATCATGGGCGGCAGCGGCGCAGGCAAGAGCACGCTGCTCTCGGTCCTCAACGGCACCCTGCGTCCCCAGCAAGGCTCCGTCACCATCAACGGCATAGACATCCACGACGCCAGGGCCAAGGACCTCATCGGTTTCGTACCGCAGGATGATCTCCTCATCGAGGAGCTCACGGTACGACAGAACCTCTGGTACACCGCGCGTCTCTGTTTCCAGGGCATGGCCGACGACCTCCTGTGTCAGCGTGTGGACAGCGTCTTGGCCGACCTCGGTCTCACCCCTGCCGCCGACCTCAAGGTGGGGTCGCCCATCAACAAATATATCTCGGGCGGTCAGCGCAAACGTCTCAACATAGCTCTCGAACTCATCCGCGAGCCTGCCATCCTCTACCTCGACGAGCCCACCAGTGGTCTCTCCTCGGCCGATGCCGAGATGATCGTGAATCTCCTCAAGGAGCAGGCCTTCCGCGGTTGCCTCGTCATCGCCAACATACACCAGCCCTCATCGGATGTCTTCAAGCTCTTTGACATCCTCTGGATGCTGGACCGCGGCGGCTACCCCATCTACTTCGGCAACCCCATAGAGGCCATCACCTACTTCAAGCATGCTGCGGGCCATGCCGATGCCGAGACGAGCATGTGTCCCGTATGCGGCAACGTCAACCCCGAGGTCATCCTCAATATCATAGAAGAGAAGGCCCTCGACGACAGCGGAAAGGTCACCACCCAGCGCAAGACAACGCCTCAGGAGTGGCATCAGCGCTTCCGCGACAGTCAGGAGCCGCCCCTCGACGACACCTTCCGCGGTCCCCTGCCCCAGACACAGCAGCGGCGTCCATCGCCTCTCCAGCAGGTGGGCATCTTCCTCCAGCGCACCCTACAGATGAAGGCCACCAACCTCCAGTACATCATCATCACCCTGCTGGAGGCACCTCTCCTAGCCACCATCTGCGCCCTGCTCACCCGCTACGCGCCCCCCGAGGGCTACACCCTGCTGGACAATTCCAATCTCGTCTCCTACTACTTCATGGCCGTCATCGTGGCCATCTTCCTCGGCATGAGCGGCAGTGCCGAAGAAATCATCAAAGACCGAGCCCTTGTGCAGCGTGAGCAGTTTCTCAGCCTCTCCTACCACAGCTATATCTGGAGCAAGATCATTTTCATGGCCGCCGTCACCTGTGTCCAGACGCTCCTCTTCACCCTCGTGGGCAACACCATCATGGGCATCACCTGCCTCTTCGGCACGTGGTGGCTCATTCTCTGGCTCTCGGCCTTCCTGGCAGGACTCACCGGCCTCTGGCTCTCCAAGAACATGAGCAGCGTCGTGGCCATCTACATCACCATACCCCTCCTGCTCATCCCCCAGATTCTCCTCTGCGGTCTCGTGGTGAAGTTCTCCGATCTCAACCCCCGCAGCACCACGGGCAACGTGCCGCTCATCGGCAATGTCATCCCCTCGCGCTGGGCCTTCGAAGCGTTGGCCGTCACGTCCTTCACCGACAATGACTATGAGCAGCACTTCTTCGAGGGCGAACGCGAGAAATACACCACTCTCTACTACGAGCGCGCCTACACATACGAGCTTCAGTCGCAGCTGGAGAAGATACGTCAGCAGACCGACACCACACCCGAGGTCCACCTCGCCGTGCTACGCTACTCGCTGCCCCTGCTGGCCGACATCTGCGGCACACAGCCCTACAGCGGCGACTACAGCTACGAGAGCCTGCATCCCTACCTGGATGAATGTGCCAGCATCCTGCGTCGGCGCAGCAACCGCGCCACCCTCGCCCTCGACGCCCAGACCACGGCCCTCATACGCAGTCACGGACGCGAGGCCATCACGGCCCTCAAGCGCGACAACCACAACCTGTGGCTGGAGCAGCTCGTCTCCTCGCCCGATGCCAAGACCCTGTGCCGTGTCACCGACGGTCACATCGTGCCCCAGGCAGGCTTCATCTACCTGGATCCCGTCACCCACTGTGGCAATGCACCCTTCTACAGCAGCCATAAATACCTCGGCCGTCTGTCCATCAAGACCTTGTGGTTCAACCTCGGCATCCTCGCCCTCATGAGCCTCATCGTCATCGCCACCCTGCTGCACCCCACCACTGTCGGTAACATCATTGGGAGGTGTAAGAAGTTGAAAAAGTTCAAGAGGTTAGAGGTTAGAGGTTAGAGCCCTACATTCCAGAAATCCAGAATTCCAGAAATCCAGAAATCCTAAATACATTAAACCTATTAAACTTATTCACAAAATCTTCAATCACATGAAAAAGATTGCAATTTTCTCTCTGGCAGCCGTCATGATGGTATCGTGCGGCGGCAACCAAAAGTCACAGAATCAGGACATCGTGGAGGGCGACTCCATCAGCTTCGAGCAGGAGCAGATCGAGGCAGGTATCAAGGTGCAGATCGACAGCCTCGCTGCCGAGTTTGCACGCATGCAGCAGATGCCCTTCATGCAGGCTCTCAAGAACGGTGAACTCCTCCTCACCGAGGAAGAGAAGCTCGCCAAGCCCGACTACCTCGTGGATCCCATCGCCGTGGAAGAGCTCATCACCCTCTCGCAGAAATACCGCGCCGTAGCCATCCTCACCGTGGACCGCACCCTGGCCAAGGCCTACGAGATTGACATCGAGCCCTACGACAACGCCATCAAGTCGCTCCTCGTCCAGATCAACGACCCTGCCTTCGATGCCTTCACCAGCGACGACGACACCCCCTTCACCGAGGCTGTGCAGCAGTTCTACGACACCGAGGACGAGAACGGTCGCATCAACTTCTTCTGGGAGACCGTCACCACTGTCGTGGCCGAGGAGATATACACCCTGGCACAGCATCAGGACGACGCCCTCATGGCCTGCATCGACGACCATGCTGCCGAGTCCATCACCCTGCGTGTAGCCCTCCTTCAGGATGGTCTGGAGCGTCTGAGCGTGTATGCTCCCGAACTTGAGCAGCTCTGCGAGACCATCCGTCCCCTCCAGCAACTCAACGCCCTCACCGCCCAGGAACTGAAGGAGCAGGTGGCTGGCATGAAGGACGAGATCGAAGCCATCCGCAACAGTCTTCTCCTCGACTAAAACACAGTGTGCATCATGAAAAACAATAACACACTACTCATCATGGCTCTTACGGTGGTCCTCAGCGCCTGCACAGGCTCCCAGCCCGGCATCGGTCTCCGCCTGGAGAATATGAACGATAGCGTCGCACCCGGTACCGACTTCTACCAGTATGCCTGCGGCGGATGGATCAAGAACAACCCCCTCAAGCCCGAGTACGGACGCTTCGGCAGCTTCGATGTCGTGGCCGAGAACAACCGCGAGCAGCTGCGCACCCTCATCGAGGAGCTCTCCACACAGGAGAACGAACCCGGCAGCGTGGCTCAGAAGATTGGTGACCTATACAATATGATGATGGACTCGGTACGTATGAACGACGAAGGCCTCACCCCGGTCATGTCCGACTACGCCGCCATCGAAAGCCTCGACGACCGCGATGCGCTCATCCGTCAGTTCATCCAGAACGACCTCGACGGCCAGGGCTTCCTCTTCGGCTGGGGCATCGGTGCCGACATCGAGAACTCCACCATGAACATCGTGAGCCTGGGTCAGGGCGGTCTCACCCTCGGCAACCGCGACTACTACGTCAACGACGACGAGGCCACCGTGAAGATACGCGAAGCCTTCAAGCAGCACATCGTCAACGTCTTCCGTCTCATGGGCGACGACGACGCTGTGGCCACGCGCAAGATGCAGAGCGTCATGGACATAGAGACAGCCATCGCTCAGGTGAACAAGAGTCGCACCCAGCTGCGCGACATCGCCGACAACTACCACAAGATGTCCTATGCCGACCTCCTCACCACCCTTCCAGGCTTCCCCTGGGACGCATTCTGGGAGGCCAACGGCATCAGCGGTCTCGACACCCTGGATGTGGGTCAGCCCGAAGCCATCCTCAATGCCATCAACCTTCTCAACACCACACCTCTCCAGCAGCTGCGCGACTGGATGCAGTGGAAGCTCGTCCACAGCAACAGCGACTGTCTGGGCGATGAACTCTATGCCGAGAACTTCGACTTCTTCGGCCGCACCCTGCAGGGCAAGCAAGAAATGCAGCCCCGCTGGAAACGCGCCGTCGCTGCCGTCAGCTCCCTCCTGGGCGAGGCCATCGGCGAGATGTATGTGCAGAAGTACTTCCCTGCCCAGAACAAGGAGCGTATGCTCCAACTCGTCCACAACCTGCAGGAAGCCCTCGTCCAGCGCATCGATGCCCAGGACTGGATGTCCGACACCACCAAGGCACAGGCCAAGGACAAGCTCGCCGCCTTCTATGTCAAGATAGGCTATCCCGACAAGTGGAAAGACTACAGCCAGCTCGTCATCGACCCATCCAAATCGCTCTACGAAGCCAGCAAGGACTACACCCACTGGGCTCAGGCCAAGGAGATTGAGGAGAGATATCAGAAGCCCGTGGACCGCGACGAGTGGCACATGACACCCCAGACCGTCAACGCCTACTACAACCCCACCACCAACGAGATATGCTTCCCCGCAGGCATCCTCCAGTATCCTTTCTTCGACATGAGTGCCGACGATGCCTTCAACTACGGAGCCATCGGCGTGGTCATCGGTCACGAGATGACACACGGTTTCGACGACAAGGGAGCGCAGTTTGACAAGGAGGGTAACTTCGTCAACTGGTGGACCGAGGAAGACCAGGCCAAGTTTGCCCAGAAGACGCAGGCCATGGTCAACTTCTTCGACGGCATCGAGGTCCTGCCTGGTCTCCATGCCAACGGTTCGCTCACCCAGGGTGAGAACATAGCCGACCACGGTGGCCTCAAGATAGCCTTCCAGGCCTTCCAGAACGCCACCAAGGACGCCCCCCTGCCCACCGTCAATGGTTTCACCCCCGAGCAGCGTTTCTTCCTGGCCTATGCCAACGTATGGGCCCAGAATATCACCGAGGCCAATATGCGTCAGCTCACCACCTCCGACCCACACTCCCTGGGTGAGTGGCGCGTGAACGGTGCCCTGCCACACATCGACGCCTGGTACGAGGCCTTCGGCATCACCGAGGACGACCCCATGTACATCCCCAAGGACCAGCGCGTGAACATCTGGTGAGACGCCGCCTCGGGTAACACCCATTAGAATACACCCCTGCGGGACACATCTGACAAGGCCTCGGGCAACAATGCCCGAGGCCTTTCTTATGCGTAATTTTGCGCTGCATCGGCAGATTCTGCAAACAGATTTGCGCAGCATTTCGAGGCGGCGTGGAGTGAAATTACGCGGCGCGCCATTTCACTCCATGCCCAATGCGTTGTGACTCGTAAAAAGTCAGTAACTTTGCGGCATGGTTGAAAAAATAACACTGAGCAAACCAGCCGAGAACCATCCTGCCATTCAGAACCTCAGATGGTTCTTGAGAGATTTTACCGCAAATGGTGGCAACGTCAAGACCTTCGCCCAGAGGATGGGCGTAGGAGAAAGGAGGATGGGAGCCTATCTGCGAGGATATTATAAGCCTAAGGAAGTCACCATAAGACATTGGGCCATGCTGTTAGGCGTGGATTACGAGTATATGATGACCGTGGAGTTTGAGCACATCCCCTACCCTTTCCATAGTGAGTCAAAGAAAAAGAAGAGTGGGCGGCACATCACAATGGATGATGTTGACGAAAAGTTCAAAGCCCTGGAAAGCGACTGCATGAAAGTCTGCGAGGACCATAATATTGAATACGAGGCTGTGTTCAAGCCCCTTTTCGACAAACATAGTAACCACAGCAAGAAGCCCACACGCAGGTATGCGCGTGGAATGTTTAATTATTTATCTTTCAAACTTATGGAATTAAGTACTAAAAGCGGTCGAATTTTCATCGACTACAAGGAGACGGAACAAGGTGGCCGGTATGTGAAGGTCACCCAGAGTAGAAAAAACAAGGAGACGGAGCAGTATGAGGCTCACACCATCTTCCTCTCGGAGAACGAGACGCGGGAGTTTGCGGCATTGATGCAGCAGCTGGTAGAGTCGCTGCCGGAGGCCGAGAACAAAGAGGGCCAAGAGGGTCAGGAGGGTCAAGAGTTCAAGAAGTGGACGGCCGAAGAGGAGAAGACCCTGCGGAACCATTTCGAGGAAGGCCAGGACGTGCCCGCCTTGTCCAAGTTGGTGGATCGCAGCGAACGTGCCATCTGGTACAGGCTGAAGAAGATGGGGCTGATTGGGGAGATTCCCGCAGAGTTCATACTGAAAGAAGAACAGAAATCTTAGGGGACAGAGATTAGAGAATACTATAGGTGGGTTCTATAACCATTATTTATGAAAGGAAAAACGATGAGAAAGATTTTATTTTTTGCGATGGCTGTGGCGATATCCATGACATCGTGTGAGAGTGGCATTACAGAAGAGGCCGCCACAAGTGCCAAAACAGTGAAAGTGCATGTGAGCATGAGTGGTTTTGATATCGAGACCGCGACACGGACCACAACAACAGCCGACACTGCAGGGGTCAGCAGCATCGTCTTTGCAGTCATCGACGGGCAGGGGAAAATCATCTACGACACGCTGCAGAGCAAAGGAAGCGAGGGTTTTGGAACGGTCAGTTTCGAACTCACGGAAGGAACATACACCTTCGCAGCCGAGGCTAACAAGGGCGACAGGGTAGCCACCATCGATGTCAGCGGTGGCAAGGCTATCGCGACGTTCCTCACCGACGTCGCCTACGAGACCTTCGCCACCACGCAGCAGGTGACTGTTACGGCAGGTGAGGGTGTTGATGTTCTGATGATTCTCAAACGCATCACCGCGCAGCTCTCGCTCGCCACGAAGGACAATCAGCCGGAGGAGGCTAAAACGCTGCAGATCTTCGTCGGAGACACGCTGAAGGCGGCATATGATGCCTTCAGTATCGACATTGCCTCCGGCACGATGGAGGGTTTTGGCGTGAATGGCCACCTGGCGCGGAAATGGAGCAGGGGTACATCTGACGCTGGCAAACCCACGACGCAAAACTGCGCCCTGTTTCTTGACTCAGTGCAGCAGAACCTGCCGGTGAAGATTGCCGTTCTCGACGCGAATGGTGCGGTCATCAAAAGCCACACCATCGCCTCAGTGCCATTCAAGCAAAACTGCAAGACCATCATCACCGGCGAGTTTTACAATACCCCGGCCAATGGTTCGTTTCAGTTCGACACCAATTGGAGTGAAGACGTCAACGGAGGTTGGTGAACCTGGTCGAGCCACGGTTGGTGAGCCAGCAATAAACGCCCTCACTCGCACGTCGGCGTCTAGTATTTGAAGCTGCTGCCACCCACGAACTCACGCATGATGCTCGTGGGTGGTATTTCTTTGTCGCTGTAGGGTACGAAATAGCTGAGGAAGCGCAGCAGGCGGTGCGCCTGGCTATACTCTGTGCAGTTCTTCGGCACGCTGCGCAGGATGGGTTCGGCGTGGCGGCGCAGTACGGCAAATTCAATGGTCATGGCCGAGTTGAACATCACGTCGGCCTGCTCCTGATGGGGCAGGATCCAGCGCTCCTCGCCATCGCGCACCAGCGGCCACTGGCGTATCGTCTCGCGGGCCGAGAAGGCCCCCTTGTTGTAGTCGCGTATGATGCGGCGCAATAGGCGGTTATCGCTGGTGGGGATCCAGTTGTGGCTGTCGAGGGAGACGCTCGTGAGGGCACTCACGAAGATGCGGAACTTCGTCTCGTTGGGCACGAGCGATGTCAGTTCGGGGTTGAGTGCATGTATGCCCTCGATGAGCAGCACCGAGCCTTGCTGCAACTGCAGCCGCTTGCCATTGTATTCACGTAGTCCCGTGGTGAAGTTATACTCTGGTACCTCCACTTCCTCGCCACGCACCAGTGCCTGCAGGTCGCGCTCGAAAGTCTTGGTGTCCACCGCCTTGATGTTGTCGAAGTCGTAGCGTCCGTCGGGGAACTTGGGCGTATCGACACGGTTCACGAAGTAGTCGTCGGTACTGAACGAGAGGGGTTTGAGTCCGCACGTCAGCAGCTGTATGCTGAGTCGTTTGCAGAACGTTGTCTTGCCGCTACTGCTGGGTCCCGTGATGAGGACGATGCGCGCGGGTCGCTCCTTGTCGGCATAGCGTCGTTCTATCTCCTCTGCTATCTTCACGATCTTGCGTTCCTGCAGTGCCTCGCTCACCTGTAGCAACTCCGATGCCTGTCCTCGCTGTATGGCGGCATTCACGTCGCCCACATTGCTGAGCGACATGATGTCGTTCCACCTCTTATACTCTTCGAAGACCGCAAACGTGTGGGGCTGGTCGACGAAGGGAGCCAGACGACTGGGGTCGTGTCGGTCGGGGATGCGCAGCAGCATACCCTCGTGGTAGGGCTCCAGTCCCCACAGTGTGAGGTAGCCTGTGGAGGGCACGAGACAGCCATAGTAGTAGTCCACCGTCTCGCCCAATGTATAGTAGTCGGTATAGACCGAGCCCGACGTCTCCAGCAGCTGTGCCTTGTCGTCCATGCCGCGGTCGTGGAAGATGCGTATGGCCTCGTCGGTATGCGTCTCGTTGCGACGGAAGGGCACGTCGTGGTCTATGAGGTCCTGCATGCGTGTGCGTATCACATCGATGTCTTGCGGATTGATGCCCTGGCCATCGGGGCGTTCGACATGACAGTAGTAGCCTCCCGAGATGGGATGATCCATGAACACGCGCCAGGCTGGGAAGCTGTCGGCCACGGCCTTGTACAGCACGAAGCAGAGCGAACGCACATAGGCCCTCATGCCGCCGCCGTCGCGCACATCCAGGAACTCCACGTCTCGGTTCTGATAGACGCGGAACTTGAGGCCCTGCGACGTATTGTTGACACGTGCCGAGACGATGGGATAGGGCTGCGGGAAGTCGAAACTCTGCAGCACGTCGTACAGCGTGCTTCCCTCGGGGAAACTCTCCGCTGTGCCCGTATTGGTGCAGTAGATTTGTAGCATAGTGGCAGCAAAGGTAAGGAAAAAAGGTTAGAGGTTAGAGGTTAGAGGTTAGAGAAATTTACATTTTCCAGAAGAAAAAGTGCATTTTTGGCCTTTCAGTGAAAAAAACTCTAACCTCTAACCTCTAACCTCTAATCTTTTTCCTTACCTTTGTCACCGCTACACAGCAATACCACTATGCCACGCATACATGCCTTGTTTTTGTTCATCTGCGGGTTGTGCGCTCTTCCCTTCGTGCCAACGACCCTGATGGCCCAGCACACCTGTACCTTCTCGCCCGATATCCTCATGGCACGCACCATCGTGGGCGACGACGAGCTGGCACCTCCCATCGCCACCATGGACGACATCGTCACCCTCGACTTCGATGTACACGGTCACGCCTACACGCGCTATATATATAAGGTGCAGCTCTGCAACGCCGACTGGACGCCCAACGACGAGGTCTTCGAGAGCGACTACCTCGAGGGTTTCAATGGGCGGCCCATCGACGACTACGAGATCTCCTTCAACACCACCGTTCTCTACACCCACTACCGTTTCCAGCTCCCCAACGACGACGTGCGCTTGCTCCTGCCCGGCAACTACCGCGTCGGCATCTACCCCGACGGCGACGACGAGCCCGTGGCTCAGATGTGCTTCGCCATAGTGGAGCCCTCCATGAGCATCAGCGCCGACATCTCGGCCAACACCGACGTGGACGTCAACCAGACGCACCAGCAGCTCACCTACAGCATCAGCTACGGCTCCAACCATGTCGTCGATCCTATATCTGAGCTCCACACCGTAGTGCTGCAGAACCGCTGCTGGGCCACCGCTGTCTGCGACCTGCCGCCCAACATGCGCACAGCCACGGGCCTGGGATGGACCCACCAGCGTCCCCTCATCTTCGGTGCCGGCAACGAGTTTCGTAAGTTCGAGATATGGGATGTCCACCTCAACGGCATGAACGTGGACCGTATGGAGTGGCACGAGCCCCTGCGCCATGCCACCCTCTTTGTGGATCGCAAGCCCAACGCCTACGTGGTGGAGCACGATGCCAACGGTGGTCGCCTCCTGCGCAGCAAGGACGACGAGGAGCCCGACATCCAGGGCGAGTACCTCATGGTGCATTTTCTCTTCGCCTCGCCTCTCTTGGCGGGTGGCGAAGTCTATGTCACCGGCACGTGGGACAACGGATTTCCCGACCCTCGTCTGCGCATGGACTATGACGAAGCCACGCAGCAGTACCATGCCGCAGCGCTCCTGAAGCAGGGCTATTACGACTACCGCTTCGCCCAGGCCGTGGAGGATTCAGGTTTCAGATTTCAGGATTCAGCTGGCTCGGCTGGCTTGAGTACCGAACAGACCGAGGGGAATTTCTACCAGACCCACAACGAGTACATCATCCTCGTCTATCACCGTCCCCAAGGTGCTCGCCACGATGCCCTCGTGGGCTACACCATTGTCAATACATAGGGCGAAGCACCTTGCGTCCACCCGAGATGACGAGGCCGCGATAGTCGGACCCCACACGCTGCCCAGCGAGGTTGTAGCTGGAATGCTGGGGCTCGGGATTTCGGGACCTCGGGATCTCCAGACTTCCAGAGTTCCCGATTTCCATTTCCTCCACCCCCGTCTCCTCGGGACGGCGATAGACACGAATCCAGTCCACCACCATCTCGTAGGTGAATGTCTCGTCGGCAGGCTTGGCCCATGCGCCATTGCCCACGCTCTGGTTGAGGATGAGGTAGAACGGTGCGTTGTAGGGCCACTGCTTGTCGGCCACCGCCGCACTGTCGGTGCGCTGGGCATAGGAGAATACCTTGCGTCCGTCGATGTACCAGCGCAGCTCTGTGGCATCCCACTCCAACCCATAGACATGGAACTCCTCCACCTCGGTGGTGCAGTTGCCGCCCTGCGACGGCGATCCATTCCCCAGGTTGTCGTGCCAGTTGCTGTGTACCGTCTGCCATGCGCGGTCCTGCTCGTCGATGGTCTCGAAGATGTCTATCTCCCCCGCATTGGGCCATCCCGCCGAGTTGTCCTGCGGCATCATCCATATGGCGGGGAAATTGCCCGTGTGCTTCTTGGTGCGTGCCCGACACTCCACCTTACCCTGGCAGAAGGCATAGCGTCCCATACTCTTGATGCCGCCTGTGATCATCGGCACATCATCGGCCTCGCGGTCCTCGTTGGGTATGGCGCGGCACACCAGTTGGTTGTCCTTGATGTAAACCACTGCCTCGTCGTCGGAGCACCAGCGGTTCCATGTCGCATGCTGACGCTGACAACGCATCCAGCGCGACGAGTCGGGCTGAGAGTAGTCCTCGCCCTGGAACTCATCGTCGAAGTCCAGTGCATACCTCACCGTCGTCGTAGCCGTGTAGTCGCAGCATATGCGGATGTCGCCATCCACCGAGTCGGCCGGCAGCGTCATCTTGGACACGCCCTTTCGCCACTCGCTCCACTGCCTGTTGCCGTGAACATACTGCGGCCCATCCAGCCTGTGACCGTGGCGCACTGTGATGCCATCGTGGTGATAGCCGCTGCAGACGGGCAGTGCCATCACGCTCAGTTCCTGACACATCTCCGTCACTGCGGGCAGACCCGTATAGTCCTTGCCCACGATGCTACCGTTGGTCGTCAGCACCTGCACGGGATGCCGTTTCTGGTGTATGTTAAGCAGGAAATCCACCACCATCACACTGTCGGGTTGTGCCGGTCCGGCGGGGTCCACATTGTCGCGGTCAAACTTCAGTCGCGCCCTGTAGCACCCAGCCTTGAGCGTCAGCGACAGCTTGTAGAGCGGCAGTTCCTTCGTCTCCACGCTGTCGGCCACCTCCTTGCCCAGACTGTTGCGACCCTGATAGCGTGTGTAGGCCACCAGTTCGCTTCGCTTCGTCGGCTTGCCCAAATCGTTGAGATCCACATCGAAACGGCCATCCTCGTTGAGGTCCACATACAGATACAGGTCCTGCGGTGCACAGACATAGTCCACCCTCACCGTCATCGCCTCGCCCACCTGAGCCATCAGCGCCTTGGGACACACATTCAGGTAGGCCTTCTGCTGACTGGTGGCACCTATGCTGAACGTCTGTTCGCCCGTCGTGCCGCTCGCCACATACACGCGTTTGATCGAGCCGCCCTGTCGTTCGAGCCGCAACTCCTTGTCGAAGTTGAGCGCATAGTCGTCCTGCGCACGCACCTGAGGTGCAAAAAGGGTGCCGACCGCGGCCAGCACCCCTATTCCGACGAATCGGTGTGTCATCTTTTCTTTAGAGCTAAATTCAGGATTCAGGTTTCAGAATTCAGGATTCAGGGGTGTATCCTTCCTTAGTTCTGGGCAGCTGCCTCGGCCTGAGCGGCCTTGATCATCTCGTCGCTGGCATAGAGGAATACCTCCACGCGACGGTTCTGCTTCTTGCCCTCCACCGTGCTATTGTCGGCCACGGGGTTGGACTCGCCCAGTCCGGCCACTTCCTTGATTTGTGCGCTCGACACGCCTTGGCTCAGCAGGCAGTTGCTCACACTCTGGGCACGCTTCAGCGACAGTTCCTGATTCTTGGCTGCGCTCTGCTCGGCCGTAGAGTTCTTGAAGGGGGTATTGTCGGTGTAGCCTACGATGCCCACATTCATATCGGCATTGGGTTTCAGCACCGTGGTGGCAAACTGCAGCAACGAAGCCCTGGCAGCATCGTTCAGCGTGGCATCGCCCGTCTTGAAAAGGATACCGCTGTCGAAGGTCACCTTCACGGCCTGATAGCCATTCTGGTCCACTGCGTCGGTCACTTCGGCATTGGCCACCTGCTCGGCAGCAGCCTTGGCCTTGTCCATCTTCTTGCCGATGAGATAGCCGGTGGTGGTACCAGCTGCCGTACCCAGTGCAGCGCCTATGGCGATACCCGTACCGCTGCCTCCGCCGATGAGGGCACCAAGGGCAGCACCCAGGGCAGCACCTCCGCCAGCTCCGATAAGGCTACCCTTACCTGTGTTGCTCATGTTGCACGAACTCAATACCAGTGCGGCGCACAGGCCGCAAACAATTGTCTTCAGACCTTTCATAGTAAAATAGCTTTTTGAGTAAAAAAAATAGTTTATGGTGTATTCTGTAAATTCTACGTTTTTATCTAATGGTAAGTTTTCAGAACTTGTCTGTGCTTTTGTTTTTGCGCTGCAAAGGTACAAAAAGGTCAACGACGGGCGGTCAAAGGCGGGCGGCTTTTTTTCACTGAAAGGCCAAAAATGCACTTTTTCTTCTGGAAAATGTAAATTTCCGCCCGCCTTTGACCTTTGACCGTTGACCTTTTTGTACCTTTGCTTCGCGTACTTCGACCAGCTCAGCAACCAAAATAGGCTGCTCCTCGGGAATAAAAGAAAAAACCTGCGGATTTTCTTTGTATTCCGCTCGGTTTGCACTACCTTTGTGCCCTGGAAATACCTCTGAACCTCTAACCCGGTTCCTGAGCTCGTCGAAGGATGAACTACTTGAACCACTTGAACTACTTGAACTAATTAATCTCTAACCTCTAACTTCCAACCTCCCCCTCCCCCCATGACCATAGCCATTGACTTCGACGGCACCATCGTCACCCACAAATATCCTGCCATAGGCGAGGAACTGCCCTTCGCCACCCAGACCCTCAAGATGCTCATCGCCGACGGCCACAAGCTCATCCTCTGGACCGTGCGCGAAGGCCACCTCCTCGACGAGGCCGTCGAGTGGTGCCGTGCCCGCGGCGTGGAGTTCTATGCCATCAACCGCGACTACCCCGAGGAGCAGTGTACCCACGACCACTTCACCCGCAAGCTCAAGGTGGATATGTGGATCGACGACCGCAACGTAGGTGGCCTGCCCGACTGGGGCACCATCTACCAGATCATCACCGAGAAGAGAACCTACGAGGACATCCTCCTCGACGACAACCGTCCCGTTCCACAAACCACGAAACGCCACTGGTGGCAACGCTGACACACCCCCGACCCTCCCGCTGGGTCCCCTCCCTCTACCTGACCGAGGCGCTACCCTACAGCGTCGTCATGCTCGTCTCCGTGGTCCTCTACCAGGAGATGGGCCTCACCGACACCCAGATAGCCCTCTACACCAGTTGGCTGGGCCTGCCCTGGGTCATCAAACCACTGTGGAGTCCCCTCGTCGACACCCTGCGCACCAAGCGCTGGTGGATCCTGGCCATGCAGCTCCTCGTGGGAGCCGCCCTTGCCGCCGTGGCCCTCAGCCTGCCCACCCCGCTATGGCTCCGTTGCAGCCTCGGCGGCTTCATGCTCATTGCCTTCGCCTCGGCCACCCACGACATCTCGGCCGACGGTTTCTACATCCTGGCCCTCACCACCAAGGACCAGGAGCTCTACGTGGGCATACGCAACACGGCCTACCGCATCGGCATGGTCATCGCACAGGGCGGACTCGTCATCCTCGCCGGGAGCCTCCAGGGCCTCGCCGGGAGCCTCTCCCCAGCCCTCCCCACAAGGGAGGTTTTTTTTAGTGAGGGGGTTGGTCGCGGCGCGTGCGGCCTTGGGCGGCTGGCCCCAGGCGGCGCCAGGGGGGGCCTCGCGGGGGGGCGCCGCCACGCCCG
>R18__coassemble_1965_pt1 | contig 16106 bp, 9 predicted proteins | sample R18__metabat2_high_PE_031 | metagenome-assembled genome bin R18 | reverse complement strand
GACAGGTAACCTGTTGTCGGGGTGGGGTGGGCGGGGAGGACGGTGACGTGACCGGTGAGGTAGAGGTTCTCCCACACCTCGTCGCGCCACTTGCTGAGGGTGTCGCCCAGGCCGCAGGTGAGGATGAGCTTGGACATGAGGGTGTAGCCGCTCTTGGGGTCGCCGGACCATTTCTCGAGGAAGTGCTTGGTGGTCTCGTTGCTGGGAGCGATGACGTCGAGCATCTGGTGGATGCGGCCGTTGATGGCCTCGATGTCGCGGATGTTCATGTCAAGGGCTGCCACGCCGTTGATGAAGATGCTGTCTGAGTTGATCTTGCTGCGGGTGACGCTGAGCTTGCGGTCGTTCATATTGGCCACACTGAACTCGTCGTTGTCGTTGGTGGGGAAGTCTGAGGTCTCGAACCAAACGCCGTCGCCGTCGCCACCGTCGATGATGCTGTTATAGACGATGACCTGTGCGATGGAGTCGCGCAGATGGTCGTTGAGGAAGTCATCCCAGGTGATGGAGTCGGTGCGCTGCCAGCTGGTGTTGACAACGGTGGAGTCCAGAGTTTGGAGATAGGCATAGATGGCGTCGTTGCATGGAGCGAAGACGGTGTAGTTGCCGCGTGCTGCGAGGAGCTGGGCCACCGTGGACTCTGAGATCTTGCTGATGGGGACTTCGTTGAGCAGTTTGACATACTCGGTGAAGCGCTCGCTCTGACGGCCCTCGGTAAGGTAACTGTAGACCGTATATTCGGTGAAGGTGTAGCGGTTGGACATGTCTATCTTCTCCTGACAGGCCGAGAACATCAAGCCAGCCAGGAAAATGGCTGCCACGCCTTGCGTATATTTAATAAGGTGTCTCATGATTCAATCGTTTTGAGTGATACTTAAGGGGTGTAAGACTTGATGTTAGGCTGTTTCGCCGCCGCCTTCGCCGCCGCCTTCTTCGCCGCCTTCTTCGCCACCTTCATCACCGCTGTTACCGCTCTCGTCGATGTTGTCGTTCTTGCCCTTCTCGCGGTCCCAGACGGGGTTCTGCTTCATGAGACCCTCGTTGGCGCGGAGCTCGCGGTAGTAGATGGGGGAGTAGAGTCCGTAGCGGTTCTTGATGCGGTTTTTCATGGTGGAGGCCACGTTGGCGGTGACGCTGTTGGAGATGAAGTCATCGACGATCTTCTTCACGCCGTCGCGTCCGTCCTTGATGGTCTTGTTGCGTGGGTCGGCGGTCTGGTCGTTGTCGCTGAGACCTCCGGCATAGCGCTCGGCATGGCGTACGAGGTCGAACCAGCGTTTGCCTTCGCCGCAGAGCTCTAGCTGACGCTCGTTGAGGACGAGCTTGAGGTAGTTGTCGCGTTTCTTGTCGCCCGTGGTGACGGTACTCTCGTCCACGTCGCTGCGCTTGTGGATGGCATCGAGGATGGCCTTGCAGGCGTTGATGTGGTTGGCCTCGTTGTTGAAGGCGAGGGCAGCGTGTGCCTCGGCCATCATGAGCATGACGTCGGTGAGGCGGTACATGATCCAGTTCATGTAGTTGTCGGCGGAGATGCTGACCTTGACGCCCTTCTTGTCGTTGCTGACGAAGCGGGTGTTGCACCACTTGAGCATGTAGTAGTTGGATAGCTGCTCGGTGGCGGAGGAGAAGTTGTTCTGGCAGCAGTACCACATGCGGGTGTCGCGGTACATGCGTTCGTCGCTACCTCCCTCGGCAGCCTTCATGGCGTCCTGACTGATGGTGAAGTTGGTGGCATCGGAGCGTCCCCACATGGCACCTACGACGCTGTTGGTTCGGCTGTCGCTGGCCGAATACTGAATCTCGAAGATGCTCTCCTGGCTGTTGCCGCTTTGGTCGAAGATCTCGTTGTAGCTGCTGACGTTGATCTGTGTGCCGGCACCCGACTCGTAGGAGGTCTTCATGTTCTCGTTCTTGATGAGCTGGGCGTTGGAGATGCCGCTGCCGTAGTCGTCGGTCTTGTTGGTGCCGCTACCGTAGGACGAGGTGAGCTCGAGCTGGTTCTGGGCGTAGAGGGCATCGACGGAGAGCTGGCCGTAGTAGAGCACGCTGTCTAGGTCGGGACGTACGCGCGTCTCCTTGTCCTGACCGTAGCCTTCGCGCACGGCAGAACGGAAGAGGTACATCTCGGCCAGGAGGGCATAGATGCCAGAGTTGGTGAGCAGTCCGTGGGTGTCGGAGGTCTTGGTGAAACGGTTGCGGGCCTGGCCGGCTACGCCACGCACGTCCTTGATGATGGTGTCGAGGACGGTGAGTTGGTCGGTGCAGGTAAAGCATTTCACTTCTTCGTCGGTGCTGATGACCTCGGTGGTGTAGGGGATGTCCTTGAAGGCGCGGGCCAGATAGAAGTAGTACATGGCGCGCAGGGCAACCATCTCGGCATGGATTTGGTTCCACTCCGTGGTGGTGAACTGCGGGTCGTTGTCCAGCACTTTCTGTCCGTTGTTGAGTACCTTGTTGCAGTAGTTGATGCCGGTGTACTCCTTGCTCCAGTCGTAGAGTGTCATGGACGAGTCGAGCTGCGCCTTCTTGATCTTGCCGTAAACGGTAGTGTTGGACTGGCTGCTGCTGTACTCCGAGTTGATGAGGTAGTTGTCGGAGCGGATGTCGCCCCAGACGATGAAGTCGGAGAGGCAGTTGCCCAGCTGCTGGTAGGCGGCGTAGCGTACGCCGTCGAGGTCATTGCGGTCCTCCCAGAAGTCTTCCTCCACGATGCGGTCAGTGGGGAGGATGGTGACATAGTCTCGGCACGAGGCACCCACGAACAGGATGGTCACGAGTGCGGTGAGGGTGATGAGATGATATCTTTTCATGACAGTAGTGCTTTAGAATCCGAGGTTGATACTTGCGGTGAACGAGCGTGTGCGCGGGGTCTTGGCGTTGTCGGTGGCAATGCCATAGCCACCAGCGGCGATATCGGGATCCACGCCGGTGTACTTGCTCCAGCACCACAGGTTGTTGATGGAGAGGTAGAGCTTGAGGTTGCGGATACCGGCACGCTTGAGCATCTTGGGATTGAAGTCGTAGCTGAGTTGGACGTACTGCAGACGCAGGTAGTCGCCCTTCTCTACGTAGCGGTCGCTGGGCAGCGAGTTGTAGCTCTGGAAGCTGTTGCTGTTGAGGGCACGGGGAATCTCGGTGATATCGCCGTTCTTGCGCCAGCGCCATGTAGTTGCGTAGCTCTGGTTGACGTTGTTGAGCATGCTCTCCACGGTCATACGGGCCACGTTGCAGATATCACTGCCTATGCGGAAGTTGAAGCCTGTGTTGAGCTGGAAGCGGTCGTACTTGAGGGTGAAGCCGAAACCACCGCTGCAGGTGGGGTTGGAGTTGCCTAGATAGACCATGTCATAGCGGTCGATCTGTCCGTCGTGGTTGATGTCCTCATAGATGGCATCACCACCCTGGAACTGGTACTTGTCGCCGTCGTTGTAGCAGTAGTACATGGGCAGGGGGTTGCCGAGCTTGTCGGTGAGCATGTTGCCGTCGGCATCGTAGGCGATAGGACAGGTGTAGTTCTCGCCGCGCAGCTTGGCTGCGGCAGCGGTGTTGATGGCGTTGCCGGCTGCGTCGTAGCCCGTGTCGCTGCTGCCGTAGGCCGACTGTGAAGTCACGGTGAAGCCGTTGTGCTCGTAGTCGTAGCGATAGACACCTTTGTAGCGGAGACCGTAGATGGAACCCAGGGCGTTGCCAATCTGCACGCGCTTGTTCCAGTTGAGGTTGGTGGGCTGGTAGGTCTCGGAGCCGTTGAGGTTCTCGAGCAGCGTCTCGTTCATGGAGATGATCTCGTTGAAGTTCTGGGCCACGTTACCGCGTACCTTCATCTGGAACTTGCCCACTTTGGCAAACCAGCCCGAACCGATGTTGAGCTCCCAACCCTTGTTCTTGATCTCGCCGTCGTTGATGGCTGCGAGTTCGCTGAAACCGTTGGCCGAGGCGATGCGGTAGTTGTACATGAGCAGGTCGGTGGTACGCTTCTCGTAGAGCTCAAACTCCATGTTGATGAGATCGTCGAGGAAGTTGAGGTTGAAACCGAGGTTCCACTGGCCGGTCTTCTCCCAGCGTATCTTGGTGAGGGAGAGGTTCTCGGGCTTGATGACAGTGTGGCCGTTGTAGTAGCCACTCTGTCCGTAGCGGTTGTACTGGGAGTTGCCCAGACCGCTGGAGTTACCCGTGATACCGTAGGTGGGACGTACGGCCAGCATGCTGACGACGTTGCGGGCCCATTTCATCCAGGGCTCGTCGATGATGTTCCAGCGGGCACCGAAGGAGGGGAAGGTACCGAATTTCTGCTTGCCGTAGGAGCTACTACCGTCGGTACGGGCCGTGGCGGTGAAGGAGTATTTGCTCTTGTAGGAGTAGTGGAACTGGTAGAAGAAGCTGCAGCTGCGGTATTCGCCGTTGCTGACGCTGGCGTTTGTCATGAGGGCCACGACGGTGGGGTCGGTGATGCCGTTAGGCACGTTCCACAGTCCCGTGCTCTGGGAGTTGGACGAGGTGGAGTTCAGCTCGAAGCGTACGAGGGCCGAGATGCGGTGGTCGCGGTTGCGGAAGACGGGGTAGAAGCGCAGGTCGTGACGGGTGGTGAAGGCCACTGACTTGTACTCGCTGTTGCTCACGAGGTTGCGGTCGTTGCCCGTGATGTTGGTGGTGTAGTCACCGCCGTACTGCCAAGGCATGTTCTTGAGGCCTGCGGGGTAGTAGTTGTCGTCCGACGTGTTGTTGATGTTCATGGCTACGTCGCCCACATAGTCCAAACGGGTGTGATCGTCATCCTTGCCCAGCAGCTTGTACTCCAGCGAGATCTGGGGATTGAGGCTGTACTGGTAGCGCTTGTTCCACGAACTGTAGGCCTTGGCCACGGGGTTGCCGTTGACGAAGACGTCGCGCAGCTCCCAGCTCATCATGGTACCGTCGTTGGTGGCGGAGCTGAGGGTCGTACCGTTGTAGTTGGCAGCGAGAGGCAGCATGTTGAAGTAGTTGCCGGTGAGGTTGCCCTGAGCGTCGTACTCGTAGATGCTCATGTTGGGCATGGCCTGGTAGGCGAGTGACATGATGTCGTTGCCGTAGTTGCGGTAGTTGGTGGTGAAGGACAAACCGATATTGGAACTGAACTTGATGCGGTCGCTGACCCAGTAGTCCAAAGCCGTCTGCGTGGTGAAACGTTTCATCTTCTGTGCAATCACCGAACCGGTGGAGTAGTCGTAGCCTGCCGAGATGCGGAAGGTGGCCTTCTCACCACCACCCGAGAGGGTGATGTAGTATTTGTGCTCCTGTCCGAACTGCTTGACGGCTTTGAGCCAGTCGGTGTTGTGGCTGAAGTGGTTGTAGATGTAGGGGTACTCGGTGTTGTAGTCCAACTCCTTGATCTGGGTGGGGATCTGCTGGGGGTTGTAGTATGACTCCTTGAGCATCATGGTGTAGCCGTCACCATCCAGCATCTTGTAGCCGTCGGGCTGCCAGGTGCCGCTGAACTTGTAGGAGAAGGTGACGTTGGTGGGGCCACGGTGACCGCGGCGCAGCTTGATCTCGATGACACCGTTGGAGCCCTTGGCACCCCACTTGGCTGCCGTGGCGGCATCCTTGAGGACCTCGATGCTCTCGATGTCCTCGGGGTTCACGTCGAGGAGGGTGGAGAACTGTTCCTCGTTGTCCATGGTCTCGAAGTTGATGTCCTGAGCGTCCTCGGGGAGTTCGAAGATGTGGTCGTTGACGACAATCAGGGGCTGGGCATTACCGTTGATGGTGGTGGTACCGCGCAGACGCATGGTGGTACCCGAACCCAGGTTACCCGAGTTGGACACGATGTCTAGACCTGCGATCTGACCCTGCAGGGCCTGGTCCACCGACTCGAAGGCCATACCTTCCATCTCGTCCATCTTGAAGGTCTGTGTGGCACCCGCTATCTCTCGGGTGGGAATCTCCAGACCACCGCTCTGTTGTTTCTTCTTGGCGGTGACGACGACGTCCTTCATCTGCTTGGTGTTGTCCTGCAGCTTGATCTTGAAGACGCTCTGCGAGCCTATCTTCTGCGACCAGGGCTTGTAGCCCATGAAGGTGACGGTGAGGTTGTTGTTGGGGTCCTTGACCATCATATTGAAGTTACCGTTCATATCCGATACGGTAGCATTGACGATACGGTTGTTCTTGTCACGTTCGACGACATTGGCTCCGATGACCACATCGATATCATCCGATACGGTACCCGAGATGCGTCGTTGGGCACTGACATTGGTTGCCGAGAGGCAAACGGTCCAAAGCAGTATAAATTTCAGTAGTTTATTCATAGTCGTGCTTTTTGTCGGATGAGGGTTAGTACTGGAGCGCTGCCTTCATGCTGCTGAAGCGTTCGGGCTCGGGGATGGCGTGACTCTTGAGGTACTTGGCGGCAGCCTGCGGGGTGGCCCAGTTGGAGTCGTGGCGACCGTTGACGAGCGGGGTGTGGTAGAGCACGCCGTTGATCTGGTGCAGCACGGCAAAGCTGGAACCGCTGATGGTGATGCTGTTCATGGTGTTGCGTCCCGTGGGTGCGATGTTGCAGGAGATGTCGCGCGTCATGATGTTCTGGTACATGGGATCGTCGGTGACCATGTAGCGGTCGCCGCCGTTGTCGTCACGTACGTAGAGGTGGGTGGTGCCGTTTTCCTGCACGCGTTGCGCGTGAACCTTTACGAATACGCCGAGCTCTGAGTCGTAGCTGCTGGTGACGTAGTCGCTCTCGGCCGTGGCTGACTTGTCCACGAAGACGCTGTTGTCGAGGAAGTGGGCGCGTACGAAGTTGTTGAGGTAAACGATCATGGCCTGCAGCGTGGTGCTGTCCTCGTGGGTGAGGATGCGGTCGCCGTCCTCGTCCTCGGGTAGGTTCTCGTAGTATTCCTCAATCTTCTCCCAGGTGGGCAGACCCTTCTCGTCGGCCTCGCGCAGGATGGCTTCGTTGGTGGGGATGAAGACGGTGTAACGGTAGTTGTTGAAGAACTGCACGTTGAAGTCCACGCCCTTGTCGTCGATGAAGGGTTGGTATTTCTTCAGCGCACGGGTACGGTATTCGGTGGAGAGAGAGGCATCGACGAGTCCGCAGCGCTGGATGATCTCGGTGTTGGGCACGCACTGTGCGTAGAACTCGGAGAAGTCGCCGTTGGTGTCGGCACTGGTGTTGATGATGCCGTAAACGCTGGTGCAGGCGGGGATGATGGGTGCATCGTCGAGGACGAAGGTCATACCGTTCTTCTTCTCGATGCGATTCTCGGGTTTCACCTCTACTTTCCAGGTACCCGAGTCACCGTCCACGATGCCCTTGCGCTCGTTCTCCAGCTGGTAGCCACCCTGCACGCCGATGATGTTGTTGTCGTTGTCGCGGGTCACCTTCACGGCCGAGCCGTTCTTGGTGATGTAGTACTGGTCCTCGCTGTCGATGGGGTTGGTGCCGTCCATCACGATGGTGTGGCTCTCGAGGATATCCTTTAGACGGTTGATGATCTCGTCGTTGCTGATGTTCTCGTTGTTGTAGGCCGTGGACTTGGTGGCTGTCTGCACGTCATAGCGGTAGAGTACCTTGGAGAGGGGGAAGGCACCCTTGCCAGTGTAGGTCAGCGCCAGCACACGAGGCTTCTGGCTGGTGAAGCTCACGGGGTCGTAGTAGCGCTTCATGGCAGCATCGCTGGGCAGGAAGAAGGCGAACTTGGAACGCATGGCCTTGAGGTAGGCGTAGTAGTTCAGTTTCATCTGGTCCTGACTCTCTACCTCACCGTTGTAGATGGCCCACTTGAGGATGAGGTTGGTCTTGCTGATGTAGGCTGGTGCTGCCACGGAGGTGAAGTTGGCCGAGCCATAGACTTTCTTGGTGAGATAGACGATACCGTTACAGGCCACCAGACAGGTGTCAATCTCCTGGATGTCGTCGGTGGTGAACATCTCGTCCTGGGCATCGTCGCGCAGCTTGTTCATCTTGCTGGGTACGGAGCCCACGAAGGAGCGGAACATGATGACGTTGATCATGGCCTGCAGGGTGGAGAGGGGTATGGCGTCGATCTTGCGGAACAGCGTCTCGTAGTCGCCGTCGGCAATGTCCTCGTCGGGGTTCGCGGCGTAGGTCTTGATCAAGTCCATGCCGCCACCGCCCTTGCGGAAGTAGGTCCACAGAGTCTCGTCGTCGGGCACGAACATGGCGGCCATGTCCTTGCGGAGGTCCACCTCGTCGTAGTAGCCGTTCCAACCCGGGTCGAACTTGAGGGCTGCCTCACCGTTCTCGTCCTGGAACTTCTCGCCGTCGGGGCCGTAGAGGACGCTAGCGTGGCGGGCACCAATCTGAGCGAAGTATTTCTTGGTGTAGATGACTTCGTCGAACTCGGGATGCAGGGTCTTGTAGGCCTCGGTGACAGCGTCGTTCTTGTAAGGGAACGAGAAGCGGTCCAGCATGTGACTGAAGATCTTGGTCCTGCCGCTGGTACGCAGCATCTCGGCCATGTTGGGCAGGGGGGTGATGACCTTGTCGGTGACGTTGACGTAGCCGTTCTCGGCCACGGCGTCTTTCTCCACGAGTTTGGAGTCGTAGATGTATACGTCCTTGTCGGCGCGGGTCTCTCCTTTATGCTTGAGGTTCATGAAGATGTCGAAGTCACTGTTCAGCACCGTCTGCTTAGACATATGCTCGCTGGTGAAGTGAAGCATCATGCTCAGCGTGGAGTCGGTGACGAGGTACATGTGGTCGTTGTCACCGAGGGCTTCCTTCCAGTAGTTGATGCTCATGTCGGTCTCGTTGTACGACATGGGAATTTCCTCGGCCGAGAGGCGCATCACGGAGTCGGTCAGCACGACATCGGTGTAGCGACGCATATATTCGCCACGGGTGGGAGGGTTGCTGCCCGAACCGTCGCTGCTGGCGAGGTTCTCCATCACGATGGCATTGTTGAGCATGCTGGAGTGGATGAGCAACTTCTTCTGTGCCTGGGTGAGGTTGGCGTAGCTGGTGGCGTTGTGCCAAGGGTTGCTCTCTGGCAGGTTCTTGTTGTTCTGGAAGAATTTCTCCCACGCTTCGTCATTGGCAACGAACAAGGTCTTGGAGCCTGTGCGGCTCAGGACTTCTGTCAGCGGACGTGCAGAGGTGGGATTCACAGCACTGTCGCCCAGGAGCTGGAGATAGTACTGGAAATTTCCGCGTGACTGCAGCGTTTCGTAGATGCTCGAGTTGAGCCAAGAGGGCTTTTCGTCGTCCAGCTTGTACTCGTCTGCGCATGCCCACGAAAGCCCGCAAACAGCTGCTACGAAAAAGATTCGCGTAGCGTGTTTGCCGAATGTGCTAAGACGGTCTTTCATACACATTTGATTTTGAGATAGTTAATAATTATTTGAGTGAATTGTTTTTGGTCGTTTTTGAGCCGTTTTATTGAAATTACATTTCAAAACGCCTCAAAGGTAGTTATTTTTTAGCAAACAATAACAAAAAAAAAGGCGGGAAACCGCCCTTTTTAAGAAAATTTAACAAACGAAACTTTAATAAAGGTTATCGCATGAAGATGTCGGAGTATGGTCCCACTTTGGCTGTGGCTGCCACGCGAGTGATGAAATATGGTCCCACCTCGGATGAAGTAGAGGTGGGACTGATGGGTGTGTGAGTAGATGTTTTATTTCACAAAAATCTTGACGCTCTTGCCGTGGCTGCTGAGGATGTAGATACCAGGAGCAACGGGTGTTCCAGGCTCTATACCCTGACCGCTAATGTGGTGTATGGAAGTCTGTTGATCTGTGGTGTAGATGCGTCGGTTGCTGACAGTATAGGCAGGGCCTTGGGGCGAGGATGTGGAGTAGGGTATGTCGGCTATGCCTACCGACTCATTGTCCGAATCCACGACAATCCAACCAATGGTGTCGCCGGTCTTGGAGGCCGTATTCTGTCCGGTGGGGACTGCGGCGGTGGGGTCCACTTGTCGGCGTACGCGCACGCCATAGGTGAGTGTCTCTGTCTCGTCGTCCTCGGTCGTCACGCTTCGGGTGATGGTGGATGCCTGACGCATGATGCTCGGTGCATTGAGTCGGTGGGTCTGGGCATCGGCCACGATGTAGGGGTTGTGGAAGAGAAGGGTGTCGCCTTGGGTGTCCACGAAGTAGTTGGCCACGCCTACCGAGCCGCCAGTGGGGTTGTCGGTGGTGCCCGCGTAGATTTTCATCCCCGTGCCGAGTATCGTGGCCTGACCTGGGGTGATGGCGAGGTAGTAACTGTACTGCATGCGTGGCGTCTTGGTGGCTGCCGACTGCGTGGTGAGACGCATGTGGAAGCCCGTGGGGGTGATGTCGAAGACCAGGGGCGATGTGGGTAGATTCTTCTCGGTGCTCACGTTCTGTACGATGACGATGGGGGTGGTGTCGAAGGGTTGGTTGAAGGTCACCTCGATGGTGTCGCCCTGACTCATCTTGGATAGGGCGCCCTTGGCGTTGATGTAGCGGCAGGTGTCCACCTCGGCCCGCATCTCGCTCCACTGGTACTGTCCGGGTTGCAGGGCGATGAAGTCGGTGGTCTCTGTGCCCGAGATGGTGAGGGTGCCTCCCAGCGTCCAGGGATCATAATAAAAGGTGAAGTTGTCCTTGCCCAGTGTGACGACATGGTTGACGACGCCGTTGCTGGAGTTCTTGTTGGTGACCATGCCCGTGAAGATGATGGGTGGTGCGGGCTGTGCGGCAAAGGAGATGGTGGCGATGTCGGAGTTGTTGCCTTGTATGCGTCCGCAGAGGATGTCGCCGTAGGCTGTGGCACCTCCGATGAAGACGCTGCTCTCGTTGCTGTAGCGTCGTTTGCCGTCGGCATCGACGTTGCAGATGCGGAACGTGCGGAGCCCTATGCGTGAGTTGTCGTCGAGGGTTTCTTTCACGCTGAGGCTGTTGTCATCGGTGATGCCCACGGTGTCGATGGGTGTCCAGCGTCCGCTGATACGTTCCTGCACGATGGCCATGTCGGTGAGGTCGTAGTTGTTGTTGGTCCAGGTGAGTGTGAGCGTCTTCACCTTGCGTGTCCCGGTGCCCGTGGTGGTGAATACGGCATTGAGGTCGGTGACGGTGGAGTAGTTCCACGAGGGGATGTACTGGCAGGCCTTGGTGCGGTAGGCAAAGGTGGGTTTGCTGTCGCGATAGACCTCGCCTGCTGCGGTGAGGACATGTCCGTTGACCACGTTACGTTTGTCTTCCACGGCGTTGTAGAGGGCATAGCGTTCGACGAAATCACATTCGTCGAGTCGCTTGAGCACGTCCTTCAGCCATACGGCGTTGTTCTTGCGCTGGGTGGCGAGGTCGCTGCCCCAGTTGAGCCAGCCCTGACTGTCGGTGGTGAAGCCGCTCTCCGAGGTCCAGTTGGCACCGTTGTTCCACTCTGTGATCCATACGGGCAGTCCCGTGGCGTCGTGCAGTGCCTTGAGGTCGTTGATGAAGGCCGAGGGACTCTGTCCGCCCTTGTACCAGTGTGTGGCCACGAAGTCTACGCGGATGTTGCGTTTGCGGCACTCGTTGACGTAGGACTTCACCCACGACGTGTTGGGGTTGCAGGTGGCGAAGGTGCCTATGCGCATGCCGCTGGTGAGGAACTCGGCGGCATGGTCGATGAGGCCCTCGGTGGACCCGAGGTGATTGCCGCTGCCGTCGGTTCGTGTGGAGGCGCCGGTGACGGGGGTATATACCTCGTCCTGTCCAGAGGTGTTGTCGGGCTCGTTCTGTCCCAGCACCATGGGCACTTTCTGGTCTTGTCCGTTGATGACGCTCCAGCTCTGCCAGGCTCCCGACCAGTCGCCATCGTTCTGGTTGCCCTGTTCGTGGTGGCGCATGCCTGTGTATTCGCGGTTGGTGCGTGTACCGCTGCCTGCGCTCCAGTCGTAGTACCATGTTGTCTGCAGCAGCTCGTTGTCGGTCTCGTCGCCACTGGCATAGCCTTTCTTGTTCACCCACTGGTAGCGGAAGATGCGTATGAAGCTGATGCGCCCGTAGAGCTCGGCTTGCAATTTGGGTATGACGATGTCGCTGTCGCAGGCTATGATGACGCGGCTGTAGCCTGTGCCGTCGGGCATGGTGGCCAGGGTGGCCATGTGTCCGCGGCGCAGCACGAGCGAGCGTATGCTGTTGTTCCATGTCGAGAGGCTCTTGTAGGCCGAGTTGCTGGTCTTGTAGGTGCGGCTCTCGCCCTGGAAGTTCTCCTCGCGCCAGACGGTGAGAGCTTCGTGGCTGTTGCCTCCGGGCATCACCATGGTGCCGTGGAGGTAGATGTTGACCCAGCAGTTGCTACCTTCCTTGGCTACCTCGCCGTTGATGGTGATGAGTTGTAGGTACGAGGCGATGACATCGGACGGCCGTATATTCTCGAAGATGACGGTGGCATCGGGGTGGGTGATGTCCACGGTGCCGTTCATCTTCAGTCCGTTGATGCCCATGACGTGCAGGTCGGTGGGGGTGTCGAGAGTGGTGGAGCCTGTGAGTTTATCTACGGTCTTGGTGTCGTTGGCTGCCCTGCCGCTTCCAGTGCTCGCCAGGAGCACGAGGAGTATAGAAATAAGGTGTCTCATGGGTTATTGATGGTTGGGAAAGGCTTTTTGCAGACGTTTCAGTTCCTTGGCGGTGATGGTGATGACGGTGCCGTGGCGTGGGGTGAAGGCGCCGCTCGTCTCGGTGTTCTGCACTTGCTTGAACACCTTGAGATCGTGGCTCTTGCAGAACTGGTAGTAGCCGCTCGTGTAGCAGTCGTACATGAGTACCCAGGTGCCGTCATGCAGACGGAAGACGCCCGAGCCTTCCACGGCCTTGTCGGTATCCTCGCAGTAACCGGGTTGCAGTTCCCAGGTGGAGCCGTCGAGCAACGTGGTAGCGATGTACTGCTTGATGCCTTTCTTGCGACTGCCCTCGGTCTTGAAAAAGATGTGGTAGAGGCCCTCGTCGTCTTGTACGATATCGGTGTCGATGCAGGAGGTGCCGCGGTCGTAGAGTACTTGTGGCGTGCCCTCGAGGTCGCTGAAGTCCTTGTTGGCGTAGCACCAATATACGCGGTCGTAGGGGCACGAGCCGTCGTCGGTGAGGATGGAGAAATAGACGATGTAGCGTCCTGTAGTCTTGTCGTAGATGGTCTGTGGGGCCCATACGCGGGTGACGTGTTCGAACATGGAGCCGGCGAAGCGCTCGGGAAAATGTACTGTATGGTGTTTCCATGTCACCATGTCGCGCGAGCGCATGAGCACCATGCCGCGGTTGCTGCTCCAGCCCTGGGCGCTGCGCATGTCGGTGACGACCATATAGAACCATCCGTCCTCACCCCTCAGGATATGTGGGTCGCGCACGCCGCCCTTCATGCTGATGTCGGCCGAGGCGATGATGGGCTTGCCGTCGTTGATGGGGGTGTAGTTGAAGCCGTCGTCCGAGATGGCGAAGCATATCTGCTCTTTCTCGGGGGCGTTGCCAGTGAAGTAGGCAAAGAGGTAGGCTACGGTCTGTGGCTTCGTTTTGGCCGAGGCGCTGACAGCCACGAGTAGGGCCAAGAGGGCGAGTGAAAAATGGCGGAGTTTCATGGTCTATGGTGTGATATGATGGAATCTATGAGGTGGAGTATATCTTCTTGCTGACTGGGGTGGAACCAGTGTATCTCGTCGTCGTGGCCGAACCATGTGAGTTGTTTCTTGGCATAGACGCGGGTGTTCTTCTTCATGCGTTCCTTGGCGAAGTCCAGCGTCCATGTGCCGTCCAGCACCTGCAGCATCTCTTTGTAGCCCACGGTGTTGAGGGCGTTGCTGTCGCGGTAGGGTAGGAGGCGTCGTGTCTCTTCGAGGAGCCCGCTCCCCACCATGTCCTCCACCCGTTGGTTAATTCGCTGGAAGAGTTCCTCCCTGGGTCGGTTGAGTCCTATCTTCACGATATGGAAGGGGCGTTGCTTGGCTGTGGCCGTGCGGAAACTGCTGAAGGGCTTTCCCGTCTGGTAACACACCTCCAGGGCGTGGACGATGCGTTTGTGGTTCTTCAGATCTACCTCGGCGTAGTAGGTGGGGTCCAGCAGACGCAGTTCGGCCAGCAGTGTCTCTATGCCCTCCCCATCGAGGCGTTGGTGCAGCATGGTGCGTGTCTCCTCGTTGATGGTGGGGATGTCGTCGATACCCTTGCACACGGCGTCGATATACATCATGGAGCCTCCGCAGAGGAGCAGCGTCTCGTGTGTGGCAAAGAGTTGGTCCACCGCGACCATCACCTCCTGCTCGTAGCGTGCTGCCGAGTAATAGGCATTGGGCTCCAGGGTGCCCACGAAGAGATGCTCCACCCGCTGGCGTTGCTCTCGTGTGGGTGCTGCCGTGCCTATCTCCATACCCCTGAACATCTGCCGGCTGTCGGCTCCGATGATGGGGCTGCCCAGTCGCTCGGCCAGGAGAAGCGACAGTTCGGTCTTGCCTACTCCTGTAGGGCCCAGGAGGACAATCAGTGTCTTCATCCTTCTATCTCGAAGCCCTCGGGGTCGAACTCTTCGGGGTCGAAGCCCTCGAAGTCCTCGTCCTCCTCGCGTTCGTCGTCGTCCTCGTCCCAGTCGGTGGGCTCGTTGTGCTGGGCGACTGGGGTGGGCTCTGGCTCTTCCTCCTCGTCCTCGGGACTCTCCAGTGTCGGTGCCTCGCCACGACGGCGGAGGCAGGTAGGCTTATCGATGTGCTGGCGAAAGACGATCTCGGTCAGTCGCATGACGAGGAGGCGGTCTGTATCGGTGTCGAAGACATACTGGAGCCGCTGCCCCTCGTCCTCGATGAGGTCGCCCAGCTCCACGTCGTCCATGCTGTCGTCGGCATGGCGCCCACCCACGGCACGTTCGCGTATCCATCGTTCTCCGCAGAGGTAGAAGGCGGCCGATTTGGTCTCCTCCCATCCCAGGCTATCGTGCAACAGTCGCTGCAGGTCGGCAAAGGTGCTGCTGGACTCTATCTGCAGCGTGAGGTCGAAGTTCTCTTTCTCGGGTGAGGCGACGAAGAAGGTGAAGAGCATGGGGCTAAGAGTTCAAGATTTAAGATTTAAGATTCAAGATTCAAGATTCAAGATTCAAGGGGAAAGCCCCTACAGAGCGTAGGTTATGTCGCCCCTTCAGGGTTTGCCCCGCGCCGCGCTGCCCTGTGGCTGGTGAGCATTGTCGAACCATCAACGTCCGCGAAGCAGTATTTTACACCCGGCAGAAGCCACGTTGTTTGGAGTCTTCGATGAAGTCCAGGATGTATTGTATCTCGGGTGTCTGGGGCAGTTCGTTCTTGATGGTCGAGAGGGAGTCGGCCAGCGACATGCCCCCCTGCAAGAGGATGCGGTAGGCCTCGTGGATGGTGTTGATGGTCTCGCGATCGAAGCCCCTGCGTCGCAGTCCCACTATGTTGAGACCGCAGTAGGCCGCTGGCTCGCGAGCACAGATGCTGTAGGGTACCACGTTCTGGCTGAAGCGTGTGCCGCCGCCCACCATGGTGTAGGAGCCCACACGGCAGAATTGGTGCATGAGGACACCTGCCGAGAGGATGGCGTTGTCGTCGATGACGCACTCGCCGGCCAGTTTGGTGCTGTTCCCCACGATGATGCCGGTGCCCAGCGTCACGTCGAGAGCCACATGACAACCCTCCATGAGCAGGTTGCCGCTGCCCACCTGTGTACGACCTTTGACTGCCGTGCCGCGGTTGATGGTCACGTTCTCGCGTATCTTATTGTTGTCGCCTATGACGGCTGTCGTCTCCTCGCCGCGGAATTTGAGATCCTGCGGTATGGCACTGATGACGGCTCCGGGGAAGAAGATGTTGCCGTTGCCGATGCGGGCACCGTAGAGGATGGTGACACTGTTCATGAGGGTGTTGTTGTCGCCGATGACGACGCCCTTGTCGATGTAGCAGAAGGGCCCTATCTCCACGTTCTCGCCTATGATGGCCTCGGGGTGGATGTAGGCTAGGGGACTGATGTTGCTCATTTGGCGTCTGTTTTCTTGAGAATTTGTGCGGTGAAATGGGCTTCGGTCACCACGTTCTCGCCCACGAAGGCATAGCCCACCATGGTGGCGATGTTGTGGTGAACAGCCGAGGCAAAGCCTATCTTCAGGATTAGCGTGTCGCCGGGCACCACCTTCTGGCGGAACTTGGCGTCTTCTATCT
>R18__coassemble_1958_pt1 | contig 16186 bp, 10 predicted proteins | sample R18__metabat2_high_PE_031 | metagenome-assembled genome bin R18 | reverse complement strand
GGCGCGGACGGCCACTGCGCTGCGTAGCTCACAGCCGAAGCGCTGGGCCTGACGACGCATGTCGTCCATCATCTCGTTGCCGTCCACACCGTCGGGGTAGCCGGGGAAGTTCTCCACCTCGGTGGTGATGGTGAGTTGTCCGCCGGGTTGCAGACCTTCGTAGAGGATGGGAGAGAGGCTGGCACGGCCAGCATAGATGGCTGCGGTGTACCCTGCGGGTCCGCTGCCGATGATGAGGCATTTGATGTGTTCCATATCGGGGTTCAATGGTTTCAACGTAGGTCGATGATTTCGGTGTTGGGGTATTGGTCTTTGGGGAATTCGAAGAGGGCGTCGTCGCAGTTCTGGTCGGACGAGAGGGAGAGGATGCTGAAGCGCATCCAGTCGCCGTCTTTCTTGGCGCGGATGCAGAGGGGGGTGAGGGTCTGCTGTTCCACATCGACGTACATTTCCTCGAAGGCTTGCTTGGCGTCCTTGGCCACGCAGCGCACCACGTAGGTGCTCTTTCCGCGCAGGTTGGCCTCGCTGACCCAGAGTTTGTAGCCTTTCTTGTAGATCTGGACGAGGATAGCGGGATTCATGGCGGTCTGTTCTTCGTCGGTAGGTTCGGCCAGGTTGACCTCGTCGGACCCCTTCATCATGGTCCACTGTACCTCGCCGTTGTACCATACCTCGAGGTCTTGCGTGGTGAGGTGGAAGCGTCGGTCGCTGATGGTGATATGCCCTTCGGCACCCGACTGGGGCGTGGTGCCGCTGAATTGCGTGGCCTTGAAGTCCATGGCGATGCAGCCCGAGGAGGTGAGTCGCTTGGCTGTGGCATCGAGAATCTTGCGGGCGTTCTGGGCAGAGAGGTTGAGGGGGGTAAAGAGGGTAAAGAGGGTAAAGAGGGTAAAGAGGGTAGAGAGGGTAGAGAGGGTGAAGAGGGTATGGAGGTGGCGTTGCATTCTATTATATATTATAATGTCAACATTTAGAGGTTGAACGAGCGGAGGATGTTGTCGAGGGTCACTTCGTCCTGGACGAGGACCTCGCGGGGCTTGGACCCTTGGGCGGCACCCACGATGCCGGCCTGTTCCAGCTGGTCCATGAGGCGTCCTGCACGGTTGTAGCCCAGTGCGAGCTTGCGCTGTATCATGGAGGTGGAGCCTTGCTGGGTGGTGACGATGAGGCGGGCTGCCTCGGCGAAGATGGGGTCGAGGTGCTGCATATCCACATCGGCGGGACTGTTGCCTGCGTCTTCCATGGGTGGACGTGGCAGTTCCAGGGGATGGCCGTAGCCTTGCTGATTGGCGATGAACTCGGTGATGCGTTCTATCTCGGGCGTATCCACGAATGCGCACTGCACACGCACGGGCTCGTTTCCGGCGAGGAAGAGCATGTCGCCCTTGCCCACGAGTTGGTTGGCTCCGGGGCGGTCTAGGATGGTGCGCGAGTCAATCATGGAGCTCACCTTGAAGGCGATGCGTGCGGGGAAATTGGCCTTGATGGTGCCTGTGATGATGTTGGTGGTGGGACGTTGTGTGGCGATGATCATATGGATGCCCACGGCGCGTGCCAGCTGTGCGATGCGGGCTATGGGGAGCTCTATCTCCTTGCCTGCCGTCATGATGAGGTCGCCGAACTCGTCGATGATGACGACGATGTAGGGCTTGAATTTGTGGCCGTTCTTGGGGTTGAGCTGACGTGCCTTGAACTTCTCGTTGTACTCGCGCAGGTTGCGGGCGCGAGCTTTCTTGAGCAGGTCATAGCGGGTGTCCATCTCTATGCAGAGGCTCTTGAGGGTGTTGATGACCTTCTGCACATCGGTGATGATGGGCTCCTCGTCTTCGTCGTCCTCTATCTGGGCCAGGAAATGGTTCACGATGGGCGAGTAGATACTGAACTCCACCTTCTTGGGGTCCACCATGACGAGTTTGAGCTCAGCAGGGTGTTTCTTGTAGAGCAGCGAGGTGAGGATGGCGTTGAGGCCTACCGACTTACCCTGTCCCGTAGCACCGGCCACGAGGAGGTGGGGCATCTTGGCCAGGTCGGCCATGAAGACCTCGTTGGTGATGGTCTTGCCCAGAGCCATGGGGAGTTCGTAGGTCGTCTCCTGGAATTTCTTGCTGTTGAGGATGCTCTCCATGCTCACAATCTGGGGCTTGGCGTTTGGCACCTCGATACCCACGGTACCCTTTCCGGGTATGGGGGCTATGATGCGTATGCCGAGGGCGGAGAGAGAGAGGGCTATGTCGTCCTCGAGATTGCGTATCTTGGCGATGCGTACGCCGGGGGCAGGGGTGACCTCGTAGAGCGTCACGGTGGGGCCTACCGTGGCCTTGATGCTGGATATCTCCACACCGAAGTTCTTGAGGACGTGGACAATCTGGTCGGCATTCTGCTTCTGCTCCTCCATGTCGATGGCGGCGCGTGGGTCGATGTCGTAGTGTATGAGTAGGTCGAGGGTGGGGTAGCGGTAGTACTCGAGGTCGAGCTTGGGGTCGTAGGGCTCCAGGGCACCGCTGCTCTCCTCGTCGGCCACCTCCTCGGCTACGGGAGCCTCGATGATGAGGTCGGTGCCTTCATGGTTGGTTGAAGGTTCTGAGGGTTCTGAGGGTTCTGAGGGTTCTGAGGGAAGGTCCTGATTGACTACGGCGAGGGGGATGGAGGGGTCGTCGTTCACCGTCTCTGGTGTCTCGTCGTCACCGAAGTTGATCTCAATGGCTGTCTCTTCGTCGGGGTTGGAGTCCTGTGTGTCTTGGAAGGCATCAGAAGCCTCGGGGTCTGCCTCTCCTTCTGATGTGGCGGGTTTGCGACGGAAGAGTTCCACCAGTCGGCTCAGGATGGGGTAGCGGTCGCGCATCTCGCGGGCCAGCTGCTGGGGGTGCAGCAGCTTCTGTATGATGCGTACCGTCTCGGCACTGAGGTAGCAGAGGTAGCCGATGAGGGTCAGCAGGAGGGCGAGGAAGGTGCCTACGTCGCCTATGCTCCCCCGCAGCAGGGACACGATGTGCTGACCATGAACACCTCCTGGGGCAATGTGGGAATGGGCCGAGGCGAAGAGCCCGCTGAGGAAGAAGGCACAGGCTATGCTGGTCCAGCAGAGCAGGAAGACGCTGTTGATGAACCATTTCCACAGCCGTATGTAGGCGGCTCCTGTCAGTTTGAGTGCCATGGCGAAGAGGAAGAAAGCCATGAAGAAGGCACCGAGTCCGAAGTTCTCGTTAATCCAGAAGTTGCTCCACCACGCTCCTACGAAGCCTGCCCAGTTCTTGGCCTCCACCATGCCGCCTGCCAGTACTTTCTGGTCGTCGGCACCCGTGATGAGGAACGAGATGAGGCTGAGCAGCGTGAAGGCTGCCAGCGCGAAGACGAGGATGCCCAAGAGGATGCGCAGCGACTCCTTCTGCGAGATGCCAGCCTTGGTGGTTTGGGCTTTGGCTTTGGCTTTGGCTTTAGGTTTGGGGCTGATTGGGGCTTCAGAATTCTTTTTTACCATATTGAGGTGTGTTCTTTACCATTTACTCCTTGAAATCGGCGGCAAAGTTAATAAAAATTCAACGTTCAACGGCGGACGGTGATCGTTTTTTTTTTGCTCCGAAACGAAAAAAGCGTGTTTTTTCGTCCAGTGCTCACATTTTTCGTATAAAATTCCGTACCTTTGCGCAGTTTTTCGAAGAAAAAGACCCGTTAATACCCATTTTTACATTGAAAAGATTATTTGACAGAATAGATAAGACCAAGATTTCTGCCATGGAGCAGGAGCTCTTTGAGGGACCTATCACCGTTGTTATCAGTGAGGCAGAGGCAGCCCGTGCCTGTGCTTTCCTGGCTACGCAGCCCCGTCTGGGCATAGATACCGAGACACGTCCCAACTTCCGGCGCGGAGGGATGAACCCCGTGGCCCTGCTGCAGCTGTCCACCTACGAGCGTGCCTTCCTCTTCCGCCTTAACCGCATCGGTCTGACGCAGCCCTTAGTGGACCTGCTGCAGAACCCCAACGTGCTGAAGGTGGGCCTCTCGCTCAAGGATGACTGGGGCCAGCTCCACCGTCGTGCCTCTTTCCAGCCCGCCAACTATGTGGAGCTGCAGGAATATGTGCGCGAGATAGGTATTCTGGACATGAGTCTGCAGAAGATTTATGCCAATCTCTTCCGCCGTCGTATCTCCAAGGCACAGCAGCTCACCAACTGGGAGGCCGATTCCCTCTCTGAGGCGCAGCAGCGTTATGCCGCCACGGATGCTTGGGCCTGTCTCAGGATCTATGACGACGTGACCACGCTCAAGGCCAACGGCAAGTTTATCCTCAAGCAGACCAATATTGAGGCCACTCCCAACGATGAGGACTGATGCCATGACCTCGCTCTACCTCAAACGCAAGAAGGAGGAGTCGTTGCTGCGGCGCCATCCCTGGATCTTCTCGGGTGCCATCCATCACACCGAAGGGGAGCCCGAGGAGGGTGACTTGGTGCGCGTCTTCACGTCAGACGGCGACTTCATCGCGCTGGGACACTGGCAGATAGGCTCCATCGCGGTGCGTGTCCTCACGTTCGAGAACGAAACCATCGACGAGGCCTTCTGGCAGAGACGCCTCTTTTCGGCCTGGCAACTGCGTCGAGCCATCGGGGTGGTGGGGCCCCACAACAGCACCTACCGACTTGTTCACGGCGAGGGCGACAACCTGCCGGGTCTGGTCATTGATATCTATGGCGACACCGCCGTGGTGCAGGCCCATAGCGTGGGGATGCACCGGGTGCGCAAGCAGATAGCCGAAGCCCTCAAGGGTGTCATGGGAGATGACCTGAACCATGTCTATTACAAGTCCGAGACGACGTTGCCCTACAAGGCTTCGCTGGGTCAGGAGAACGGTTTCCTGCTCGGCGGTTCACCCAACGATGTCGCCGTGGAGAACGGACTGAAATTCCACATCGACTGGCTTCGTGGTCAGAAGACGGGTTTCTTTGTGGATCAGCGCGATAACCGCACGATGCTCGAGCATTACTCCAAGGGGCGTCGCGTGCTGAATATGTTCTGCTACACAGGCGGTTTCTCGGTCTATGCCATGCGAGGTGGAGCCCAGTTGGTGCACAGCGTGGACAGCTCGGCCAAAGCGGTGGAACTGGCTTCGGCCAATGTGCGTCTCAACTTCCCCGACGACGACCGTCACCAGGCCTATGCCGAGGATGCTTTCCGCTTCCTCGCCCAAATGGCCCCCGATGCCTACGACCTCATCATCCTGGACCCTCCCGCCTTTGCCAAGCACAAGGATGCCCTGCACAATGCCCTCAAGGGCTACACTAGGCTCAATGCCGCAGCATTCCAGAAGATAGCCCCAGGCGGTATCCTCTTCACCTTCTCCTGCTCGCAGGCTGTGAACAAAGATCAGTTCCGTCTGGCTGTCTTCACTGCTGCTGCTCAGTCTGGACGAACGGTGCGCATCCTGCATCAACTGCATCAGCCTGCCGACCATCCCATCAACATCTATCACCCCGAGGGTGAATACCTCAAAGGCCTCATTCTGGAGGTGGAATGATGGTCGCTGACCCTTCTTGATGCCTCTCTGACAAACAATCATCCCCCGTGCCGTTGCCGACGCGGGGGATTGATGTATGCGTAGAGCACCACCGTCCTTACTGGGCGATGCGTATGATGTTGACGGAGTAGGGTTGTACCTGGAAGGTCACCTTGTCCTGCTTCTTCACCTTCAGGTCCTCGGTGACGGGGGCGATGCGGGTGGGGTTGTCCAGACTGTTCTCGTCCTCGCCGCTGGCCGATGACAGACGGATGAGGCGTGCCGACTTGGCTTGGAAATTGGCGAGGTTGATGGTGGCAGGAGCCGTTGCAGCACCCACGTTCACCACCTTCACAATCATCTCGTTGCTCTTCTCGTCGAAGGTCGTGCTGGCATAGACACCGCTCATCATGCTGTTCTGCAGCTTCACGTCGAAGTCGGACTCACCGTCGATGCTGCACTTGATGTTGTCGCCATCGACATCCACCTGCAGGTCGTACCAGCGACCGTTCTCCACCTTCATCCTCTTGGCCGAGGCCAGTTGCATGCGTCCGCCGCCGTTGGCCTGCTCCACATTGCTCTGGGTGTTGCCCCAGCCTGCCACGTTGTACCACTGATAGACGTTCTTGTCCTTGTAGCCTACGACGACCATGAAACCCTCGTCGCCACTCTCCTTCATGGCCTTCACGCGGAAGGAGTACTTCGTAGCCTTGATGTCGGTAGGAGCCAGTGTCATGGCGGGCTCGGCGGTAGAGGTCTGCACGAACTCGCCCTGCTGTGCCTTCCACTCACCCGAGGAGGTCGTCCACTTGCCGAAGTCGCTGATGCTCACCTCCTTGCCGTTGACCAGGAGTTGGGCGTCCTTGTAGTGGACTGTGGTGCCCCACGAGGCCAGACCTACGTGGTCGGGACGCTTGTCGGTCGTGGCTTTCACCTCGGGCAGCTGGTAGGTGTAATCGGTCTTGACCACCTGCGTGCCTATGTTGTTGGAGAAGAGCTGCTGTACGTAGTACGACGGCGTTCCCATCACCTGATGGGCATTGAAGCGTATCATGTCGGGACGCCAGCGAGCGTCGTTCTCGTTGACGAAGATGGGGGCGTAGCTGTTCATGACCACCACGTCGGAGTTGTTCTCCATGCCCATCATATAGACGGCTTCGCCCAGGGCGGCATTGAGGTTGCCCAGGTCGCCGAACTGACTCGTCACGGCATACTCGCCCACATAGACCTGATGTGTGCCGCGCTCGTAGCTGTCGTATTTGTGGAAGCGGTCGGCAAACCATTTGGGATTGCGGTAGTAGTGTTCGTCCACGAGATCTACGGGGTAGTTGTTGCGCCAGGTCGGGCTGTCGGTACCCCACGACTCCACATTACCGATGCACTTCACGTAGGGGTACTTGGCCTTGATGGCCTGGTAGAACTGGATGTAGCGTTCGGGGTAGTGGTCGCTCTGGTCGCTGTTGTCGTCCATGTGAAAATTATAGTTCTCGTTGCCTATCTCTATGTATTCCAATCCGAAAGGCTCGGGGTGTCCGTTCTTGGCACGCAGGGCGCCGTAGTGGGTGGAGGTGTCGCCGTTGGCATACTCCAGGGCATCGAGGCACTCCTGCACCCACGACTGTATCTGCTCGTAGGGGTCGCAACCACCGTGCCAGATACCCACGTTGACCACGAAGAGGGGTTTGGCACCTATGTCCTCGGCCAGTTGCAAGTATTCGTGGAAGCCTATACCGTCGCTCGTGCGGTAGCCCCAGTTGACGTTGAGGTGTCCGGGGCGTTCCTCGATGGGACCTATGGTGCGTTTCCAGCGGAAGGCATTGTCGGGACTGCCTTGTCCCTCCACGAAGCAGCCTCCGGGGAAGCGCATGAAGCGTGGGTGCATGGCCTCCAGCATCTGTGCCAGGTCGCGACGCATACCGTTGGGGCGGTTCTTGAAGGTGGGTGGGAAGAGGCTCACCACATCCACCTCGAAGGAACCAGCCTTGTCGGCCAGCAGCTCGAAGTGTTCCTTGGGATTTGTCTCGTCCACCTTCATCTCGGCTGTAAACTTCTGCCATTTGTCGGTCAGTCTCACGGGGATGGTGACCTTGGCGGCGCAGCTCTGTCCGCCCTCTGTCTGGAGCAGGGCGGTGAGGGTGCCTTCGTAGCCTTGGGTGGACTTGGCCCAGAACGAGAGTTTATACGTCTCGCCCTTCACGGCATTGATGCCCCAGAAACCTTCGTTCTGGATGCCATCTCCCGCTTTGGTGATTGTGACGGCGAGGGCATTGTGCTGTGCCTCGTTGAGCAGACCCTCGGTCACGAGAGCCATGGAGCTGTTGCCCACGGTATTCCAGGCCTCGATGGGGGCGGAGATAGGTTTCCTGGGTGTAGCCCTACGATGTCTCTGCATGGAACCGTCCTCAAACGAGCGGTTGCGGATGAGCTCGGCATAGAGACCACCATCGGCGGCGTGGTTGATGTCTTCGTAGAAGATGCCATAGTGGACGGGTGAGACCTGAGGTCCCTTGTCATTGGCGTCGATATTGATGGTTACTTGGGCGCTGGTCATGGACACGGCCATGACAGCAAGGGCACTGAGGAACGATTTCTTCATATCTATAGGTGGGTTTTGAAGACTCATCATAAGTTAATATAGAATACACCTACAGTTGTATGGTGAGGAGTTGGAAGGAGTGGGCAGGCATGTCGAGCGTCATCTTCTTGGTGACCTTGATGTCCTCCACGGTGGGCTTGATGGGCTGCTCGTCGAAGTTGTTCTCGGCCTTGAGGTCGCCCTGTAGGGTCATGCGCTGAGCCTTCTTGGGGCTGCCGAAACGTGAGAGATTGAGTTGTGCCGTCACGGCCTCGTCGCCAGCGTTGCACACCTTCACGAAGAGCTGACGTGTCTTCACGTTGAGCACGACAGACTGACCCTGGAACTTCGACTCGGGGTCCTGCAGCTGCACGCAGTCGCCGTAGAAATACTGACCTGACGACAGGCCGAACATCTGCTGCACGTAGTAGTTGCACGAGGGCACGACGCCCGTGTTGGTGAAGTAGATGAGGTCGGGACGCCAGTTGAAGTGGTCCTTCTTGGCAAAGAGGGGAGCATAGCTCGTCATGCTCACCACGTCGCCGTTGCGCTCGATGCCCAGGAGATAGAGAGCCTCGTAGAGGGCATCCTGGATGGTGCTTCCCTTGGCGGCATACTCGCCCAGATAGACCTTCGTCTTGCGCGTGCGCGGGTATTTATCGTAATTGTGCTGGTTGTTGAGGAAATACTCCTTCTGCTCGTAGTAATGCTCGTCCAGGACGGGGATGCCCAGTTCCTCGGCAAACTTCCACGAGGTGTCATAGTCGGAGTTGCCGGCGTGGGAGCCCGGACCTGCCGTGCCCACGATAACGATGTCGGGGTACTTGGCCGTCACGGCATCGTAGATCATCTTGAAACGCTCGCAGAACTCGGGGCTGATGCGCTCCTCGTTGCCCAGTCCCAAGTATTTGAGACCGAAGGGAGCGGGGTGACCCTGGGCGGCACGCTTGGCGCCCCAAGTGGTGTTCACGTCGCCGTTGGCCCATTCGATGAGGTCCAAGGCATCGTCTATCCACTCCTGCATCTCGTCCAGAGGCTTCACGTCCTGAGCCTGCTCACGCATGCCCCAACCGCCGTTGGCACCCTGGCAGCTCACGCCTACGGGCAAGATGGGCAGGGGTTCCATGTCGATGTCTTCGCAGAGCTGGAAATACTCGTAGTAGCCCAGTCCCAGGCTCTGGTGGTAGCCCCAGCAGTTCTTCTGCTGATAGCGCTGCTCACGCGGACCGATGGTCTGTTTCCAACGGTAGGTGTTCCAGAAACCGTCGCCTCCACCATGTACGACGCAGCCTCCGGGGAAGCGCATGAAGGCGGGCTTGAGGTCAGCCAAGGCCTGTACGAGGTCCTTGCGCAGACCGTGTCCCTTGTAGGTATCCTCGGGGTAGAGCGACACCATATCCACATCCACGTCGCCCACGGTCAGCGACAGCAACATCAGGGCGGCATGGTCGCAGTCCTCGGTGGGTACGAGGGTGGTGGCATACTGTTGCCATGCGGGGCTGTCCACCTCGAGTGTCGTCTCGGCCAGCACCTCCCATTTGCGTCCGGGACGCATCAGGACAACGCGCAGTTGCATGGGTTGATAGGAACGCAGGAAGACCGAGAAGTCATACTTCTCGCCGGCCTTCACCACGATGCCGTCATAGCCATCGTTCTGCAGGCCAAATCCTTTCCAGCCGTCGTAGTCGTAATACTCCTTCACACGCTCGGTGTGGAGACGCATGTAGGTGGGGTTGTTCTTGTTGAGAGGGTTGGCCATCTGGGGCATCATGTAGCCCAACGAGTGACCGGGACGTACCATATGCCATGCCGTACCAGGTCCCCATCCGTCGCGTTCGGTGGGGTTGTACTCGAACGAACCGTTCTGGATGAGTTCGGCGCAGAGGCCGCCGTCGGCACTGGAGCTGATGTCCTCGAAGAAGATGCCGATGAGTTCGTCACTGATGGCCGTGCCGCCCGCAGGGGCTTTCATGGTTTTCTGGGCCTGACAGCACATCGCAGCCAGTGCCAGTGTGGTGGTAAGCAGGATTTTTCGCATAATATTATGATAAGGGGTTAGAGGTTAGCGGTTAGAGGTTAGCGGTTAGCGGAGGTCTTCAGCAGCACGGCGCCGTGAGCGGGGACGGGCCAGGAGAGAGTGCCGCGGGCCGAGTGGAGCAGGATGGCGCGTTGCCAGATGTCGTAGAGGTGTACCTCCTGCTGGGCACCGTAGCCCACCTGTGTGAGGTCCACGCTCACCTCGTCCTCCTCGCTTCCGGTATTGAAGAGGGCGATGTACTGCTCGCCTGTCTCGGGGTGGCGTGCCGTCCAGACAACGTGTGTGTCGTCGCGGTACAACTGCTTGTTATCCACGGCATAGTGGTGCATGTAGAGGTACTCGCGGTTGGTGAGCAACGAGAGGGTGAAGGCATCGTTCTGTGTCATCTCGCCGCCGAACATCAGAGGCGAGTGACACATGCCCCACAGCGTCATCAGCGTCACCTGCTCGTCGTGTGTGAGTCGGGTGTAGCGGCCCTTGTCGGGGCGTGTGTAGCCCTCGTCGCCATTCGTCATGGAGATCCGTCCCAGGGGCAGCATGTCGCAGTCGGCGTAGTTGCCCACCTGATGGTGCTGGATCCAGAACGCTGCCTCGGCAAATACCGCCTCCACATGATGCCAGGTATCCCAGAGGTCGTCCATCATGCGCCACATATTGGCCAGACGGTGGCAGTCATCCACGTACTTGAACGCCGTCTTTCCCGGACTCAGACTCAGCACGATGGGTCGTCCGCAGCCATCGATGGCACGGCGCAGCATCGTAATCTCGGCCGTATTGAAGGGACGTGCGATGTCGTCCACCTTGATGAAATCCACGCCCCAGTCGGCATACATCTCGATGATGCTGTTGTAGTAGAGTTGTCCGTACTCGTTATCCTGGATGGTCAGGTTATCGTGCAGCCACGTACACTCGGGGTTGGTGTGGGTATAGACCTTGTCCCATGTCACGTCCTTGGTGCCCTTAAGCCGGTACTGCTCGGGGTGCTCCACGATGTACTTGGGCAGGCCTCGCATGATGTGTATGCCGAACTTCAGTCCCATGCGGTGGATGCTGTCGGCCACGGCCTTGAAGCCACGGTTCTTGCCGTGTTTCATGACCGAGGGGAAGCGGGTAGGCGAGGGGAGGTAGCGTCCGTACTCGTCCAGTACGGGATCTTGGTCGCCGCGTTCGTTGTACCAACCACCGCCCAGGGACGGATGGTTCATGAACCAGCGGATATCCACCACGACATATTCCCAGCCGTAGTCCTTGAGGTTGTCGCGCATATAGCGTGCATTTTGTAGCACCTGGGCCTCGTTGACACTGGAGTAGTAGCAGTCCCACGAGTTCCACCCCATGGGCGGCGTGGGAGCCCACGAACGGAAATCGCCCGTCTTGGCGGCACAAGAGGGCACGGCAGTGCCAACAACGAGGAGGAGAGAGAGGAGAATGTTTCGCATATAAAAGTTTAAGAGGTTAAGAGGTTAAGAGGTTAAGAGTTTAAGGCGCTTAAGGAGTCTCTTCCTCAGAACGGCAACCACACGAAGGCGGCGGCGTCCCAGAGGGCATGCGAGATGATGAGGGCGGGGAGCCACTGCGGACGCAGGCGGTACAGACCACCCCAGCATACGCCGCACACCAGAGCCGCCATGATGAGCATGAAGTTGAACGACCAGAGGTGTATGAGCGTGTAGATGAGTGTGGCGACCACAAACCCCGCGTTCGGGCCCAGCCGTCGTTGCAGTCGTTCCTGCACACAGCCGCGCCAGAACAGCTCCTCGGTGGGGCCTATCAGCAGCAGCAAGGCCAGTGAGATGTACAAGGGCGACGTCCCGCCCTTCATGCCGTAGATGCTGTCCACCCCAGGACGGGCGAAGTCGAACATCCACTGCGACACCTTGTCGCCCACCCAGAAGATGCCCCACAGCACGGCTGCGAAAGCCACGCCCAGGATTACCTGCTGCAGCCCGAGACCGCAGCGCTTCAGGCGTCCGAACACCCCATTCACGGCAGCCAGTGTCAACAACAAAGCTGCCGAGGCCGTCATGGTGGGCCAGAAGGGTAGGTTGGGTGCAGTCCATGGACTGAACATCAGCAGCCACAGCACGGCGGCGAGGAGAATGGCATAGTAGAGATGCGTCTGTTTCATGCTACGAGACTGAGTATGATGAAGATGAGGGTCAGTGTGAGGCTGAACTTCAGCTGCTGTTGCGCCGTTTGCTGGTCGAGTGTGGCAATCTGTTCCTCCTCTTGGGCCTTCAGCATCGTCTGACAGAGCTTCCAGGCCTGAGGCAGGGTGATCAGACATAGCAATGTCCACCACGACAGACACCCCGTGACGGTCAGGACGACGATGAGCAGGTAGGGCACCACCATCTCCACGACATACACGATGCGCGAGGTGCTGAAACCCAGCTGCATGGCCAGGGTTCGTATCTTGGCGCGACGGTCACGCTCCATGTCGCGCGTGTTGTTGGCGTGGAGGATTCCTACCGTCATCAGACCGTAGGTGAGGCTCAGCAGCATCACGAAAGGTACGAACGTGCCCGTCACCACATAGCTCGTACCCACCGAGGGCAGCAGGGCATAGCAGCACAGCACATCGTAGTCGCCCATGGCGTGGTACTTGAACCAGGGGTAGAACCCTGCCAGGACCAGCCCAGCCACGCCCAGCCACGCCACGGTCCAGCTCGTACGGCACAACAGCAGTACACCCAGCACCGCGGCGCAACCCAGCAGCACCACGCCGAAGGCCAGGATCTCGCGCGGCGCAAACGTGCCGTCCTTGATCCATGTCACGCCGTTCAGGTCGGCCTCGGCATCTACCTGGTGTTGGTGGTCGAAATAGTCGCTGATGAGGTTACCCGCTGCCTGGAAGAACACCATCATCAGCAGGGCCAGTAGGGCGTTGGTCCAGTCGAGGCTCCCCGTCCCCGTCGTGCTTTGCTGCCACCACAGATAGGCCGTAGTAACGACGACCGACATCGACGAGGCAGGAAAAGACCAAGGACGTGTAGCGATAATCCAATGTTTGAGTGTGCGTACCATATATGTAAGTATTCGTTTTCGTTATCGTTTTCGTACGAAGTTTCATGATGGTTTTCGTACTATCATGCGTTTTCGCGCAGCAAAGGTACAAAAAGTCAACGGCGGACGTTCAACAGTCAGCAGAAATTTTGCAATCCGTACGCAAAAAGCGTATTTTTTCGTCCTACTCTTTCGTTTTCCGCACAAAGTTACGTACCTTTGTCCCGCAAAAAAATACTCCACTGTTGAACCCTTGAACCCTTGAACCCTTGAACCCTTGAACCTTTGAACCCCTTGAACCCCTTGAACCCCTTGAACCGCACCCTCATCACCTTCTCCCTCCTAGTCACCATCACTGTGGCCATGGCAGCGCCACGCACGGCCTTTGAATACCATGTCGGCGTGGACCCCAAAAGCAAATACCTCAACGTGGAATGCCTGCTCCGCACCATCCCCGACACCCTCAACGTGCTGGAGAGCGGCCGTCCCCTGCAGCAGGACGAGATCCTCCTCAAGATGCCCGTGTGGGCACCAGGCTACTACGTCATCATGGACTACCCCAAGCACCTCACCGACTTTGTCGCCTACGACGACCAGGACCACATCCTCCCCTGGACCAAGGTAGGCAAGAACGGCTGGCGCGTATCGTCCCAGACGGCCCGCGTCACCTACCGCATCTTCGCCGACGGACACGACGTAGCCTCGAGTAGGGTAGAGGACCACCTTGCCTTCATCGCCCCTGGCGGTGTCTTCATGTACGCCGACGGCTTCATCGACGACAGCGTCAGCGTCACCCTCCACCTCCCCGCAGGTTGGCACCAATGCACCGTGCCACTCAGAGAGAAGAGTGGGGAGCCTTTCCCTATCCCTCCCCACAAGGGAGGGGACAAGGCCAACGCTGAGGGTGTACGCACCTACGCCGCCCCCACATACCACGTTCTCTACGACTCGCCCATGTTGCTCGGCAACCACCGCGTCATCTCCTTCACTCACGAGGGACACGACTACGAGATGGCCTTCGAGACCCCCGAGGGCATCGACAGCACCACCTTCGTGGCGGACTTCAAGGCCTTGGTCTCGGCCACCACACGTCTCATGAAGGATGTCCCCTACGACAAATACTGCCTCATCCATCTGGGCGAGGGGCAGGGCGGACTCGAGCATCAGAGTTCGCAACTCTGCTACACCCAGGGCGACTACCGATTCCCTCGTCGCGAGGACTACCTGCGCCACCTCTCCTTCGTCTCGCACGAATACTTCCATCTCTACAACGTCAAGGCGCTGCGTCCGCGCGAGTTCGACTTCTCCGACTACGACGCCGAGGTCCACACCCCCATGCTGTGGGTTAGCGAGGGCTTCACCTGCTACTACGAGGTGCGCAACCTCCTCAATGCTGGACTCCTCGACGCCGACTACCTCCTCGCCTATTTCTCGTCCTACATACAGACCATCGAGGAGAACGAAGGCCACCATCACATGTCGCTGCGCCAGAGCAGCTACGACATCTGGCTCAACTTCTTCAACCGCGACGCCAACAGCAGCGACGTGCGCATCTCCTACTACGACAAAGGTCCCATCCTCGGCCTCCTCTTCGACATCGAGCTGCGCTACCACAGCGACGGCATGCGAGGTCTCGACCACCTCATGCGCCACCTCTATGACCGCTTCTGCAAGACCTGGATGCGTGGATTCCACGAAGAGGAGTTCTGGCAGGCTGCCGCTGAGGTCATGCAGGACGACGAAGCCCTGGCCCGTCTGCGTCGTTACGTCGATACCACCGACCCCATCGACTATGCCGACATCCTCGGCCATGCCGGACTCGCACTCGACGACAACCACGTCCTCTACCGACTGCCCGACATCACACCCGAACAACGTCGAATTCAGTGTCTTGTACTCGAAAATATCCGTATTTAGGGCAAAAAATGAGTTTTTTTAAGACTTTTTTCGAAAAAAGCCGTTGTCCGTTGACCGTCGTCCGTTGACTTTTCCTTACCTTTGCGCCCGAAATTTTCAACACATACCTAACTTTTCAACTTTTCATGATTAAGATCACCTTACCTGATGGCTCTGTCCACGAGTACGAACAGGGTATCACGGCCCTGCAGATTGCAGAGGGTATCTCGCCCCGCCTCGCTGCCGACTGCCTGGCATGCAGCGTCAACGGCGAGACAGTAGAACTCAACCGTCCTATCCTCACCGACTCCACACTCGTGCTCTACAAATGGGACGACGCCGAGGGCAAGCACGCCTTCTGGCACACCAGTGCCCACCTCCTGGCTCAGGCCCTTCAGGAACTCTACCCCGGCATACAGTTCGGCTTCGGTCCTGCCGTAGAGAATGGCTTCTTCTACGACGTCAAGCTCAAGGACGGCGCCAACATCAGCGACACCGACTTCCCCAAGATAGAACAGAAGATGCTGGAATTGGCCCAGCAGAAATTCCCCCTCGTACGCAAGGAAGTGGCCAAGGCCGAAGCCCTGGCACAGTTCAAGGCCGACGGACAGGAATACAAATGTGAGCACATCGCCGAGGACCTCGAGGACGGCACCATCACCACCTACACCCAGGGCTCCTTCACCGACCTCTGCCGTGGTCCCCACCTCATGAACACCGGTGCCATCAAGGCCGTCAAGCTCACGGGCGTGGCAGGTGCTTTCTGGCGTGGCGATGCCGAGAAAGACCAGCTCAACCGCATCTACGGCATCTCTTTCCCCAAGAAGAAGATGCTCGACGAATACCTCGTCCTCCTCGAGGAGGCCAAGAAGCGCGACCACCGCAAGATAGGCAAGGAGATGGAACTCTTCATGTTCAGCGACCGTGTAGGCAAGGGCCTTCCTATGTGGCTTCCCAAAGGCACCGCCCTGCGTCTGCGTCTCGAGGACTTCCTCAAGAAGATACAGAAACGCTACGGCTACCAGCAGGTCATGACGCCACACATCGGCGGCAAGAACCTCTACGTCACCAGCGGTCACTACGCCCACTACGGCAAGGACTCCTTCCAGCCCATCCACACCCCCGAGGAAGGTGAGGAGTACATGCTCAAACCCATGAACTGCCCCCACCACTGCGAGAT
>R18__coassemble_1872_pt1 | contig 17495 bp, 17 predicted proteins | sample R18__metabat2_high_PE_031 | metagenome-assembled genome bin R18 | reverse complement strand
GTTCCTGACGATATCCATCCCCGACACACCCTTCCGCGCTGTGCCGGGGATTTTTTCGCCCCTCCCCGCGGGACGGAAATGACGTAATTGCGCCAAGAATTCTTGATTTAAGGCAAAAAAAAAATTACCCCTTAACTGCATTTTCACTCAAATCTTACTCCCGTTACGCGAAAAATTAGTAATTTTGCACCCGATTAGACGTTGGAAAAACGAACAAGGGTACTCGCGGCTCCGGCGGTAGCCCTGTCCGCCCCGTCTGCCCATAGTGGGATGCTTCGGAACTTTCAGGATTCTCACAAACAAAACCTAATGATGAAATGGTGCGGGTGTGGTCTCGTCTGGGACCACCCCGCACCGTTCCTTTTTTTTCGAAAGGGTTTCAATGTATAGCAGTTTTTTTAGACCAACAATTACCAACAATTATGCTGCGCGGTGCAGGGCTATTGAGATTTTCACCCCGAAAAAATACCTCTTTTCCGCCTGCCGGAGGAAAATTCTCTAACCTCTCACCTCTCACCTCTAACCTTTTTCCGTACCTTTGCCGTGCCATTGAGGTAAGGAATTGAACCACCTATTGACACCCAGCGAAACTCGAATGACTAAAAGATACAGCTTCCTTCAATTGCTGCTCACAGTTGTGTTCACTGTGGCACTCCTGCTTAGTAATGTAATCGTCAACAAGCAGATAAGTCTTCCTTTTGGGGCTTCTACCGTGGGGTCGGTGATACTCTTTCCGCTGACCTACATACTGTCTGATATTTTCTCGGAAGTCTATGGGTACAGATGGAGCCGCATCACCTGCTACATGGCTTTTGGCATGAATGTCTTTATGGCTCTTGTCTTTGAGCTTGTACTGGCCTTGCCGTTTCCCGACTCTTTTACCAGCCAGAGCGCTTTCGAGACAGTCCTGGGCAGTGTGCCGCGAATTACAGCAGCCTCGCTGATTGCCTATGTAGTGGGAGATTTTGCAAATGACAAGATTTTTGCCAGGATGAAGAGAAGTCATCCCAACGAAAACAAGGGATTTGCATTCAGGGCCATTATATCCAGCATCTTCGGGGAGTTGACAGATTGTACCGTGTTCCTCCCCCTGGCCTTTGCAGGGGTTTTGCCTCTCGCCACACTTGTGCAGATGGGCCTGGCTCAAGTCATTGTGAAAATCGCCGTCGAATGTGTACTTCTGCCTCTCACGATAGTTGTCACCCGTTTTGTACAAAAGACAGAACACGAATGACCACCAATTCGATCACGAATTGCCACGAATTGAACATAAAACACCTGCTCCCCCACCCCAGACTGCATTTTTACTCCATTTTATTACCTTCGTAACAAAAAGTTTACGTAACTTTGCACACTCTAAAGCTATTTTAATCATTTCGCATTTTTCAACATCAACATGAGAAAATTAAAACTTCTACTTCTGGCATTGTGCGCCTTGGTAGGCAACAGCAGTGCGTGGGCAGGGACTTTGGGTACCGTCACCATGGGAAAACAGTACACCATCCGTTGTGTCTATAACAACACTGCCAACAGTTTTTACAGCTCTCGCTATTTCGTAATGTCGAGTGCTACAAGTGTTAGTTCGTCATACGAGATTCCGAATGACGAAGCTGGTTACTGGACCGTTTCGGGCTCTGAGACGGCAGCTACCATCACCAACGTGAAGTACCCAAGCATGAAGCTCACCATCAGCAGTAGTACGTTCAAGGTAGATGCTACTGGTGCAGAATTCAATCTCAAGGTCAACTGTATCCTCGATGGTGCCAATAGCCTGCAGCAAGGTGGTGTGATGTGGGGACTCCTCTATAGCAATGGAGGAACCGGTAAATTTACCGGAACTACAGCTTACAACATGTACAACAACTATTCCACCGACTTCGTGTTTGAAGAAGCTGGCCACTTCAATATTCCTCAGGAAGGCAAGGCATATTTCTTTGTCAACACCCAGCAGAAGAGTTCCACCGACAAGACCCTTACGGGTAACCAGTATGTGATCTATGCCAAGAGTGCCAATGTCGCCGATGTTCAGGCATACACAGCAGGCAGCGTTCCTGCTTCTGCAATGTTCGTAGCACATACCGTGGATGCCTCGACAAACCGCGTTGCGCTTCGCAGCATCAATGGTAACTATCTGCAGCGAGGTAACAGCAATGGTGTGCTGACAAGCGCCTATACCGAAAACTATAGTTCGGAAAGTGGTAATGTGCTGCACGTTGCCAATGTCGCTTTGGGAAGCAATATCCAGGTCCCAAAAGTTTCTGCTTCGTCATACGTGGAACTGAGAGGTTTCCGTAAAAGTGGAACAACTGATGCCCCGCTGATTGTCAATGGCTATATCCCACAACTCCAGACAGGTACAGGCGGTGCTATTATCCGCTCAAACAGCGCAACAGACTTCTACTCTACCGCCCTGACAATAGTCTCTGCCGAAGAGGCTGGATACACGGCCTACAAGGTGCTGTTCTCCGGCAATGGTACCACAACGGTTTCTGCCGCCTTCAGCGATGGCACCTACGGCTATAGCATCTCCAGCGCCACAAGCGAAAAGATGCCTTACGTGATTGTGGCGACAGCAAAGTCCGAGGCAGAGGTAGCAGCATGTATCACCCCTCAGGCTATAGAGGGTTTCGAGACGCCTACGGTGAGCGTTGATGCAACGGGCAAGACGATCACCGTGACCTATGTTCAGCAGAAGTCGCAGGCCTGGGTTGACCTTGGCGTTGCCATCACCACCGCAACGACAAAGAAGGATGGAATGACCATCGGCACCAACCCTGGATTCTATGCACAGGCCACTCAGGATGCGCTCGCTGCCGCTATTGTTACAGCTCAGGGCGTGCTCGATTCGAGCAACGACGACGCTGTTCTCACAAGCGCTAAGGAGACGCTGGATGCTGCCATCGAAGCAGCACAGATGATAGGCTTCGTGGATGGTCATGTCTATAACATCATCAGCCATCAGATGAGTGGCACGACCTACATGTTCTACAACAACAACGGCGAACTGGCTACTTCCACTTCCGAGACAGGCAGTGAACTCAAGGACATGTTCGTACATCAGAAGGTGGGCGACTACCATGTATTCATGAGTGCTTCTTCGGGCGACTATCTGCTCTTCACAGGAGTTGCAGCAACGTCACCATATGCCGGCAATGGATTCCAGTCTCAGTACAACAAGAATGGTGCAGGCGAAAACGGATTCATCCTCAACAATCACAACGAGCAGGCTGTGGGCTACTACACTATCGGCGCTCTGCGTAACCGTCCAACCGACTCTTGGAAGGGTTGGGCTACATGGTACATCTCTTCGGAAGGAGGATTCAACGCCAATAGCGGCTCTGACAGCAATGCCTTTGTCGATGCAGGTTCCACGTACTTCTCGTTCACTGATGTCACAAGCTCTGTTCATGTGTATGATGTTGACTTCTCGGCATGCGACCTTGACGCAGGTGGGGTAAGACTCGGTGACTTCGCCATCACGAAGGGCGACCACACACAGGCCCTCTATCTGCCTTCCCCGACCGAGAATCCCGATGTCGCTGCAGTCACGGTAGCAGGATATGTCGGTGAGGCCACCATCACAGGAAATACTGTCAAGATGGCTTATAAACCCTACACCGCCAATATCACCGCTGCCGGTTGGGCAACAGCCTACGTTCCCTTTGCTGCCACGGTGAGTGAGGGCGTGACGGCCTATCAGGTCGCTGTGGACGAACAGGTGAAAGAAGGCGTCTATCGTCTCCTGAAGACCGAACTGACGGTCATTCCTGCAGGTACCGGCGTACTGCTGAAGAGCAATACTGGCGATGCTACCACTGCCACCTTCACCACCAGCACCAAGGAAGCCGACAACGTCGAGGGCAACCTCCTCGTGGGTTATGCCACCGAGACCCTCCTGGATGCAGGCGGCTACCTCTACTACAAACTCTGCAACGGTACGGTGGACGAGGAGTCTGTCCTGGGCTTCTTCTGGGCCGAGGAAGATGGTACTTCCATCACCTGTCCTGCCCACAAGGCCGTACTTCGCGTCCCCGCAAGTATCGCTTCCAGCATCAAGGGCTTCAGCCTCGATGATGAGACCGCTATCGCGAACATTGATGGTTCGGCAGAGCTCACCACCCAGCGTTACAACCTCGCTGGTCAGCGCGTGAACGCAGGCTTCAAGGGCATCGTGATCGAGAACGGCAAGAAGGTTCTGAAGTAATGTGCACGCCCTGTAAGGGCAACATCCTTAAATCCTCAATAACAATGAAGAAAACTTATAATTCCCCCGTCTGCCGTGTGAAGGATGTACACACCCATCACATGACCTGCACCAGCGTCACCAACCTCTACAACCAGAAGAGTGACGGCGAAGCCCTGGGCAAGGGCGACCGCGGAGACAACCTCTGGGACAGCAACAGCAACAACGGTTGGTAGGCCTCCGCCACCCAACCATCAACCCTTCCAGCGCCGCAGTGGACCACCACTGCGGCGCTTTTCGTTGGGGGGGGCCACAAACCGGGGGTTTACACCCCCGTCTAATTTATGTCGCCCCTTCAGGGCGTCCCGCTCCGCATGCGTAAATATTTTCCCGCCCATTTTACGGCGACATATCCATTCCATCCGTGGTGGAATACTCCCCATTACGCGCCACCCCCAAAAAAACTAAAGCGATAGGAAAAATGGGGGGGAAGGAGAAAAAAAGTGGAGAAAGATTTGGAGGTGCGGAAGAAAGTACGTAACTTTGTCGCCGCAAACCCATTTCGTTTCACATTTTTAGCACACATTAAGGAGTAGAGTATGTTAAACCAAAAGTTTAACACAGATGCTGAGTCGTCTGTGGTTCAGTTCAATTTCCCCAAGGACAAGAGCTTGGGATCATCAAAGTGGTAGGCGTTGGCGGTGGTGGTTGCAATGCCGTTCGCAACATGTACGAGGAGTCGGTACCGGGCATCACCTACGCCGTCCTCAACACCGACAGCCAGCAACTCGTGGCCAGCCCCGTTCCGGTGAAGCTGCAGCTGGGCTCGTCGGGCCTGGGAGCCGGAGGCAAGCCCGAAGTGGCACGGCAGGCAGCCGAGGAGAGCGCCGAGGAGATACGTCAACTCTTCTCCGACGGCACCAAGATGGTGTTCGTCACGGCCTGCATGGGTGGAGGTACGGGCACAGGGGCAGCACCCGTCGTGGCACGCATAGCACGCGAGTTGGGCATACTCACCATAGGCATCGTCACCACACCCTTCTCGTTCGAGATGCAGCGCAAGGAACGACAGGCCCTGCGCGGACTGGAGCAAGTGCGACGCGAGGTCGATGCCCTCCTCATCATACAGAACGACAAGCTCACCATCTTCCACAATACGGGACGCACCACCATCAAGCAGTCGTTCGCACAGGCCGACAACATACTGGCCGAGGCAGCCAAGAGCATCTCCCGACTCATCACCAATCACACCGATGGCGACATCAACCTCGACTTCTGCGACGTGGAGTCCACGCTGCGCGGAGGAGGCAAGGCCATCATGGCTACAGGACGTGCCAAAGGCGAGAACCGCGTGAGCGAGGCCATCATGAACGCCCTCACCTCTCCCCTACTCTACAGCAACGACATCGCCCACGCCAACCGTCTGCTCGTGGACATATACACCAGCGACGAGGCACCCCTCTTCACCGACGAGCTCTCCCACATCAAGGACTTCATGGACAAGGTACACCCCGACGTGGAGTTCATCTGGGGCACCAGCACCGACAACACCCTGGGCGAGGACGTCCTCATCATCATCCTCGCGGCAGGCTTCGACGACGATCTCACCACTCCTCTCCCCTCCGACGAGGAGCAACAAGAACGCGAGATAGACGAGCTGATGCGTCAGATCTACCCCAATCCCCTCATCCCACAGCCCAAGGCACGCAAGGCAGGTACACAAACCGTCTTGGAGTTCCCCGCCGACACCCAACAAGGTGAAGAAGCCTCCACACAAAGCAGCACCTCCGCAGCCCTCAACACCGCTCCTGCCAAGACCAAGCCCTCCTTCCTCGCCTCCGTCAAAGCGTTTCTCTCGGATATGGTGAATGAGAATGCATACGACATATGAAACTCATCTTCTGGCGAGGTGCTGAAGAAGGTGGCTGCCCTCGGGAATAAAAGGGAAAATCCCATGATTCCTTTGTTCTGCGTGGGAATGATAAGGGTTGAATTAGAGTAGATGCACGCAGAAATGGGGGAATAAAAGAAAAAACTTTCGGATTTTCTTGTGGAAAATGCAAAATTCTCTAACCTCTAACCTCTAACCTCTAACCTTTTTCACTACCTTTGCACCATGATTATCTCCACCTATTTCCCCCACCTCACCGAACGACAGACAGCGCAGTTCCAAGCCATGGATGCCCTCTATCGCGACTGGAACAGCAAGATCAACGTCATCTCGCGCAAAGACATCGACAACCTCTACGAGCACCATGTCCTCCACTCGCTGGCCATAGCACAGTTCACGGGCTTCAAGCCCGGCACACGCATCCTGGACCTGGGCACGGGAGGAGGCTTCCCGGGCATTCCCCTGGCCGTGATGTTCCCCGAGGTGCATTTCCACCTGGTGGACAGCATCGGCAAGAAGATACGCGTGTGCAACGAGGTCATCCAGGCTCTGGGCCTGGAGAATGTGACGACGCAGCATGCCCGCGTGGAGGAAGTGAAGGAGCGTTATGACTTCATCGTGAGTCGAGCCGTGATGCCTCTGGCCGACCTCATCCGTCTGTGTCGTCCCCGCATCAGTCGCGAGCAGCACAATGCCCTGCCCAACGGCCTCATCTGCCTCAAGGGAGGCGAGCTGCAACGCGAGGCTGCCGAAGCTCACGTGCGTCCACTCATCACTCCCGTGAGCGATTTCTTCCACGAGGAGTACTTCGAGACCAAGTTCGTGGTCTATGTTCAGGGGTAAGAGCTCTGGTGGATTTTATGGAACACACCTTTACCCCCTGAGGTAGGGGTTTGTCCTCATCTCTGCCTCTATGGTCGTGGCGGGACCATGGCCAGGGTAGATGGTGACAGCAGGCACGGGTCCACCTTCGGGCACGAGTCGTTGGCACAAGGTCTGGAGCGAGCACAGCAGCTCGTCGGTACTCCCTCCCGGAAAATCCGTTCGTCCCACACTGCCACAGAAGAGGGTATCGCCGCTGAAGAGGACACCCTCGTCGGCAAGCAGGTAGCACACCCCTCCACGGGTATGGCCTGGGGTGGGTATGACCGTGATGTCGTGCCGCGCCAGGGTGATGACCGTCTCGGCCAGGATGGGCTCGGCCAGCGGAGCAATGGTACCCGTGTAGGGCGTCCCTATGAGCATTCGCGTCTGCTGGTCCAGATGGGTGTAGATGTCGGCATCGGCGGGATGCATACGCGGACCTATGCCATACTCCTCAAAGAGAAATCCAGCCCCCCAGCAGTGGTCGAAGTGGGCATGTGTCAGCAGATGGGCCTCGGGGCGCAGTCCATGCTGTCGGATATAGGTCGCTATGGCCTCGTCCTCGTCGGGCCACATCGCCCCGCAGTCCACGATGACGCAAGGTGCATCATCGCCCTCGTGGAGGATGTAGCAGTTCTCCTGCAACGGATTGACAACAAGCTTCTTGATGGTCATGAGGCGTGTGCTATAAAGGTGGGTTAGGGTTGGGGTGCCTCGTAGCATCCTGGGTCGGGGGCCTCGTCGGCGAGGCGACTGCGTCCAAGCCGGTCCAGAGGGAATGACTTGGCCCACTGCGGGTCGGCACAGTTCCGTATGGCCGAGTGCTCCACGGGGGTGAAATCGTAGTCGTAGGTATGGGTGTCGAACAGCACGAAATGTTGCTGATGGCAGATGCTGTCCTCCTCGTTCTCGTAGCGGTTGCCGCGGAAGGTGGGGTCGGGATCCTCGGGGTCGCTCTCGCTGTCGCCAGTGGTGAGGAAACAGTTCCAGAAGCGGTAACTCACGGGGATGGCATCCTCCTCGTCTTCGGCCTCGTACCACTGCCCCATCATCTCGTCGTCGGCATAGCCCGTGAAGAGGCAGTTGTAGAAATAGGCGGCCTGGAGGGGATAGCGCAGGATATAGTCTATGCTATCGACGTAGTTGGTCATCTGCAGTGCATAGCCCACCGACCCCAGCGGATAGTACTGCGCCAGGGTGCAGTGTACAAACTCGTTCGTACCTCCCAGGATGTTGACACAGTGGCCGTAGGTGTTGCTCACCTCGCTATTGACGACCACGACATGCGAGGCCGTGAGGGCAAGACCGTCGCCGTTGATCTGGGTGATGCGCGAGTTGTAGAGCGTGAGTTTGGTCTGTCCCGTCAGCGAACTGTCGCAGCGGATGCCGTAGTTGGCACCGTGCAGGTCCAGGTACTCCATCTCGTTGTCGTGGCTCTCACCACGGATGACGATGCCCTCCCAGCGTCCCGGCAACTTGTCGTAGGGCAGGTACGAGAACATATGGTCGGTACGGTCGCCACGCATCACGACGGGAGCATCCAACGTGCCCCTCGCCACCACGCGTCCATCGACGATGAGTCCTGCCCCCTCGTGAAACATGAGGGTGGTCCCTGCCGAGAGGGTCAGCGTGGCTCCTCGTCCCACATAGAGGCTGTCATAGATGACGATGGGACGGTTGTTGGCAAAGGTGGTGTCTCGGCCCACGACAGGACCATGCAGCAGATAGGCATCCCGTCCCGTCACGATGATGGGCACGCGTTGCACCACCCCACTCTCCAGCGTGAACGAGAGGGCATCGTCGTAGGTGGCGTAGGCATCACTCCCTACCTCCTGCATCGTCACCTCCACCCGTACCACGATGCTGTCGCGTCTCCGTACCTCGAAGTCCGTGGCACTGCCATCGCTCGTCTTGGAGAGGTCCCAGCCATCTACGTTCACGCGAAAGAGGCTCTGTGCGCCCTTGTCCAGCCGCACCTGGCTGATGCGTAACCCCTCGTCGTGGGGGTTGCGCAGCGTGAGTGTCTTGGTGCTCGACGGGATGGTGGTGATGAGGGTGTCGAAGCGGATGGTATCCACGCTCAGCATCAGGCGGTAACTGGTGTCGGTGGTGAAGGTGTCATAGTCGTCACACCCCACCAGAGCCATAGCCAAAGCCAAAGCCATAGCCATAGCCATAGCCATCCCTCTGAAGGCTCGGACAGCCCATACGGTATGTCCACACATCCTACACATGCTGCAGGATGGCCATCAGGTGTTTCCACACCATGTCCACGGTGGGGATGAGGAGACGCTCGTCGGGCGAGTGGACGCCACGTAGTGTGGGACCGAAGCTCACCATGTCCATACCCGGATACTTCTCCGAGAAGAGACCACACTCCAGTCCGGCATGGATGCCGCGCACCACAGGTTCCTTGCCGAAGAGCGCCACATACTGTTCTCTGCTGATGCGTAGCAGTTCGCTCTTGGGATTCATGGCCCAACCCGGGTAGCCCTCACCCGTGACCACTTCGGCACCAGCCAGTTCGAAGGCGGCTGCCACGGTGTGGCTCATATTGTGGCGGTTGCTCATGATGCTGCTGCGCTGACTCGTCGTCACGACCACCACCCCGGGCTCGGTCTGCCGTATGCTGGCCAGGTTGCTGCTCGTCTCCACCAGAGCGATATCCTGCGACATGGCATAGACACCGTTGTCCACGGCCTGCAAGGCCAGGATGAGCTTCTTGTTCACCTCCTCGGGAAAGACGGTGGCACATGCCTCGGCACTCTCCATAACGAACTCCATCGAGGGCTCCGTCACGCTGAACTCCTCGGCCACCTCGGCCGCAAAGACATTCCAGCGCACACGCAACTCCTCTTTATATTGTGCGGGCACACACGCGAGACACCTCGCCTCGCGGGGGATGGCATTGTGCAGTCCACCTGTCTGGATATCGGCCAGACGCAGGTCATAGTCCTTGCGCGCATCGTAGAGGAATCGGGCCAGCAGCTTGTTGGCATTGGCACGTTTCTTGTCGATGTCGTCGCCACTGTGGCCACCCTGCAGTCCTCTGATGAGGAGGTTGACGAAGAAGCGTCCCTGGGGTGTCGGTTCGGGCTGGAAGCGGAACGTGGCCGTGGTGTTGCAACCTCCGGCACAGCTCACGAAGATCTCGCCCTCGTCCTCGCTATCGAGGTTGATGAGCATCTGTCCCGTCATGAATCCGGGCTGCATGCCCTCGGCACCGCCCAGTCCCTGCTCCTCGTCGCGTGTGAAGACACATTCTATGGGTCCGTGCACCAGCGTATCGTCGGCCAGCAGAGCCAGTTCCATGGCACATCCTATGCCATCGTCGGCGCCCAGCGTCGTACCCTTGGCCTTCATCCACTCACCATCCACATAGGTCTGGATGCTGTCCTTCATGAAATCGAAATCGATATCGTTGTTCTTCTCGCACACCATGTCCATATGGCTCTGCATGATCACCACAGGACGGTCCTCCATCCCTGCCGACGCTGGTTTGCGAATCAGCACATTGCCTGTTTCATCCACCTTGGTTTCCAGCCCAAGGCCCTGGCCAAAGTCCACCAGGAAGTCTATCATCTTCTCCTCGTGCTTGGAGGGACGTGGAATGGCGTTGATCTTGGCAAACATCTCAAAGACGAGTGCGGGTTTCATTTCTGTCATAATCTACTTCATTTATTCGGCAGCAGCCGAGGGTTATACACTGAATTGTCTTAAAAAAATCTAAAATATCCCACTGGGGCCAAAAAAGCCGCCCACCGTTGGCTATTGTCCGTTGACCTTTCATTACCTTTGCGTCTGCAAAAGTACACAAAAAGGATGGTTCGCGAGCCGTTCTCTATAAAATAAACGCACGAGATGGGGAAAATATTGCTCTTTTCGGTCATTTTTATGGCCATAGCCGTACTTCTGCTCGCGCTCAAGCTGCTCATTAAGGGCGATTCGCGCGGACCGATGACCCATATCGGCGCATCCAAGGCCATGCACCAACGCGGCATACATTGCGTGGAGAGCATGGACGCCATGGAGCGCCGCGAGTATGCCCAACGTCACCCCCGCAAGGACAAGAACACCGACAAGTCACAAGACTCACCTCAAGACAAATAGCACACAACTCAACTATATTCATGAAGAAAACACTCCTCCTCGCAGCAGCAGTAGCCCTGGCACTGACCGCCTGCAACAAAACCAACGAGACAGAGACCACCGACTCCTTCGACGCCACCGAGAACGTCGCCACCGATGATGCCCCCACCACGGGTTTGCGCATCGCCTTCGTAGAAGTGGACAGCCTGATGGAGCAATACAAATTCTGCCAGGACTATAACCTGCTGCTCACCAAGAAAGGCGAGAACGCCCAGAGCACCCTCCAGGCCAAGCAGCGCGACCTCCAGAACTACGCCGCCTCCATCCAGAAGAAGTACGAGGCAGGCGAGTACACCACACGCGACGAACTGGAACGGGCCCAGGCTTCGCTGGAACGCCGCCAGCAGGAACTGGCCGAGCTGGAACAGCGCCTCATGGGCGAACTGGCCAACGAGCAGGCACAGCTCACCATGGAACTGCGCGACTCCATCCAGGCCTTCCTCCGCAGCTACAACCGCGACCGCAAGTTCGACTACATCCTCTCCCGTCAGGGCGACAACATCCTCTTTGCCAATCCACGCTATGACATCACCAAGGATGTCGTGGCCGGTCTCAACAAACGCTACAAGGCCAAGAGCGACGTGCAATAGGTAGGCGCCCATGGAATACCTCAAGATCTCTTTCGACATACAACCCTACAGCGAGGCGGCGGCAGATGTGCTGGCCGCCTTGTTGGGCGAGAGGGGGTGCGACACCTTCGTCCCACGCGAGGACGGACTGGATGCCTACATGCCCAATGACCACCGCGACGACCCGCTCCAGGACCTGGCCCAAGACTTCCCGCTGCCCGGTGTGAGCCTCACCCACACCGTCACCATCGTGCCCGACCAAGACTGGAACGCCACCTGGGAAGCCGAGGGGTTCGAGCCCACACGCCTCGGCGACGACCTCCTCATCTACAACGACCGCCATGGCGAGCCCTATGTGGAACCCAGCGCCACACCACGACGTCTCGTCCTCCATCCCCGTCAGGCCTTCGGCAGTGGCACCCACCAGACCACACGCATGGTGCTTGATGAGCTCCTCCACAGCGACATCCGCGGCAAACGCGTCATCGATGCTGGCTGCGGCACAGGCATCCTCGGCATCGCAGCCGCCATGCTCGGCGCCTCACAAGTCACCGCCTACGACATTGATGCCTGGAGCGTGGAGAACAGCCGCGAGAACTTCGGCCTCAACGCCGCACACCACGCCGAGGTCACCATCCTCCACGGCGACAGCAGCGTCCTCGCACAGGTGCCCGCCGCCGACATCGTCATGGCCAACATACACCGCAACATCATCCTCGCCGACATGCCCGTCTTCGCCGCCCACCTGCTGCCACAAGGGTCGCTCATCATCAGCGGCTTCCTGCAGGACGACGTCCAAGCCCTCACCACACGAGCCCACACACTGGGCCTCACCCTCAGCCATCATGTCCACGACGGCGAATGGCAATGCCTCACCTTCACCCTCAACCCATGAAACGACACGTCTCTCAGGCTCCGGCACTCGTCTCCCTACTGCACCTCGCACACCTGCGAGAGTCGGTCCTCCTCTCTCTCCTTTCTCTCCTCTCCCTGCTCCCTCTATCCTCTCTCCGTGCCGCAGAGCCCCACGACGATGCCCTGCCCCAAGGTGCCGTCATGCTCGATGTGAGCCGCCACTTCATGCCCCTTGACATGCTGTGCCGACAGGTCGATGCCCTCGCCCACTACCACATCCCCTACCTCCACCTCCACCTGACCGATGCTGCCGGCTGGCGACTCGAGATCAAGGGCTACCCCCGCCTCACCCAGATGGCAGCGTGGCGCACAGCCGAGCGGTGGCAGGAATGGTGGAACGACGGGCAACGACACTACGTGGACACCTCCGTCCAGGGACATCGCCAGGCGTACGGAGGCTTCTACACCCAGGAGGGATGCGCCACCTCGTGGCCTATGCCCAGCAACGCGGCGTCACCATCATCCCCGAGATAGAGTTCCCCGCCCACAGCGAGGAGCTCACCACGGCCTACCCCCACCTCTGCTGCACGGGAGAACCCTACACCTGCGCCGACCTCTGCATCGGGTCCGACACCGTCTATGACTTCATCCGCGACGTCCTCACCCAGGTGGCCGACATCTTCCCCTCCCCCTACATCCATCTGGGTGGTGACGAGGCAGGAGGCCTCCACTGGAAGACCTGTCCCCGCTGCAAAGACATGAAGCAGATAGAAGCCATGCGCCGCGCTGGCGACATCGTACGCAGCCTGGGCCGTCGCATGGTGTGCTGGGACGAGGTGCTCACCGACGACCCCGCCGACAGCAGCATCGTCATCATGGTGTGGCGCGATGCCGAGGCAGGCAGACGCGCCATGAACCTGGGCCACGACGTCATCTACAGCCCCAGCCGCTACTGCTACCTCGACCAGTATCAGGATGCCCCTCCCTACGAGCCCCAGGCCATGGGAGGCTACCTACCCCTGTGCGATGTCTTCTCGTTCATGAAAGATTTACGCCACGAACAGGCCACCACGGCACCTGCCCCAGGCAAAGGACGCATGCTCGCCGTATCGCTCAACCTCTGGACCGAATATGTCGAGACACCCCAGTGGGCCGAACGCATGCTGTGGCCCCGCTGCCTCGCCCTCGTCGCCCTACAGCCAGGCCACGACTTCGCCTCCTACCAGGACTTCCACCGCTGGGCCCTCGGCGAAGTGGCCTGGCTCCACGACCACGACATAGCCGCCTTCGACCTCGAGGAGGAACGCGGCCAGCGTCCCCAGTCCCTCCGTCCCCTGCGACTACCCTCCTCACACCGCACCTTCACCATCACCTACAACAAAGCCTACCACCCCTACTACGCCGCCTCGGGCGACAACGCCCTCCTAGACGGTCTCTGCGGGGGATGGCGCAACACCGACGGACGCTGGCAAGGCTTCCTCGGCGACTTCGACGTCATCGTGGACCTGCATCAAGTGCGCAAAGTCAAGGACATCAGCCTCACCTTCATGCAGTGCCGAGGCCCCGAGATCTTCCTCCCCTCGGCCGTCACCTTCAGCGCCTCCGTCGATGGCCAGGCATGGGAGACGTGCCACCACGAGACCACTGCCGACGACCCCACACCCGTCACCTTCGCCACCTACCAATGCTCCCTCGACGGGCTCCGCACACGCTACCTGCGCATCCAGGCCAAAGCCAACATCCACGGCGGCTGGCTCTTCACCGACGAGATCATCCTGCACTGACCATGCAACCCTTCAACATACACATCCTCGGGTGCGGCTCGGCACTGCCCACACTGCGCCACATGCCCTCTGCACAAGTCGTGGACCTACGCGGCAAACTGCTGCTCCTCGACTGCGCCGAAGGCACACAGCACGCCCTGCGCCGCCACCACATAGGCATACAGAAGATCAACGCCATCTTCATCACCCACGCCCACGGCGACCACCTCTTCGGACTACCCGGCCTCCTCTCCACCATGAACCTCACAGGACGCACGGCACCGCTGCTGGTCTTCGGGCCCGAGAGCATCATACCGCTCATCGACTACACCATCAGCGAGCACTGCCACGACCTGGCCTACGACATCACCTTCACACCCGTTGACACCACCCGTCACGCCCTCATCCACGAGGACCACTCACTCCAGGTGTGGACACTGCCCCTCCACCACCGCATCCCCTGCTGCGGCTATCTCATACGCGAGCAAGCCGGACAAGACCACATCAACCCCGCCATGGTCCAGGCCTACGACATCCCCACCTGGGCCATAGCCAACATCAAGGCAGGCAGCGACTGGACCCTCCCCGACGGCACCGTCATCCCCCACAGCCGACTCACCCTGCCCGCCGACCCTGCACGCAGCTACGCCTACTGCTCCGACACCATGCCATCCGACACGCTCGTCCCCCTCATCCAAGGTGCCACCCTCCTCTACCACGAAGCCACCTACGCCCAGGCCGAGGTCGCACTGGCCCAGAAATACGGACACTCCACCGCCGCACAAGCCGCTACAGTGGCCCGTCAAGCCCAGGTGGGACGCCTCGTCATCGGACATTTCTCCTCGCGCTACGACACCGACGAAGCCGAGGACAACCTCCTCGCCGAAGCCCAAGCCATCTTTCCACACACCATTTTGGCATCCGAAAAGCACTCCATTACGGTCTGAACACCCAAATATTGTGCCTTTTCGAGGAAAAAATCACCAAAAATCGCAAAAAACCGAAAAAAAACTCCAACCTCTCATCTCTCATCTCTAACCTTTTCCGTACCTTTGCCCCCGAACAAAGCGAAAAACATCGCCTATGAAGAAAAATACCCTCATCCTTGCCCTGGCCGCATCGCTCACCTTGATGCCCACCCTGTCCTTTGCACAGAGTGACGAAGCCACCGACGAGAAGCCACAGCGCGAGCAGGTGGAGGACATCAACACGGTGTCCATCACTGTCAAGGGTAGTCAGGTACATGTCGCAGGAGCAGCTAACGAGGAGCTGGAGGTCTATAGCCTCACCGGCTCACGCGTGACCACCGTGCAGATTGACTCGGACAACGTCACGCTCAACCTCAAGCTCCAGAAAGGTTACTACATCCTCAAGATTGGCCGCGTCGTTCGCAAGATTTCCATCGCCTAACGCCCTGCCACCACAAGCCCCTCCGCCCACAGGTACCATGACAGCCACCCCAGCCACCATCCAACAGATACAGCGCTGCCTCCACAAGGTGGTTGCCCACTACCCTGTCACCGGCGAGCCCCTCCTCACCGACATCCACCTCCAGGTGAAGTCCGACAGCGGCGAACTCCTGGCCTTCGACGACGACATGAACGAGATCACGCGCGTCGTCATCGACCAGTGGCTCACCCCCTCCGAGGAAGACATCCTCGACGATGCCCCCACCATCCTGCGCGACGCCATAGGCGGCATGCGTGCCGAGATAGAAGGCATGGGCATCCTCCACCCCTTCTCCCTCGTCCTCATGAACGACGAAGGCGAGGCCGTGACCGACCTCTTCCTCGTCGACGACGAGACCCTCATCGTCGATACCCAGTTGCTTCAAGGCCTCGACGACGACCTCTCCACCTTCCTTGCCGACCTCATGAAAGGCTGAGGCCGCCTCCTCCACCCAAAGAATGAGCCTTCTGCGGCCACAGGCCTCGGCAACACAGCCGAGATGACACAGGCGGCTATGGTGTTCCACTGCTCGTCGATAATTCTGAACAGCAGAGAAAATGTTCATTGTTCGTTAATCTGAGCGCGGTCAGGGTTGTAGATTACAGATGGGTTGAACTGGAGTTGCTCAAGGAAGGAACTCCAGCGAACCTGGCGATCGAACACTGATGAGGTGTAGTTGGTACGGGCAGTTCCCAAAGAGACTTCACCGGCAAATGGGGTACCTGCGAAGAGTTCGACCATAAGGCTAAGGTAGGTCGATTTGTCGCCGCTGCGGTAGGCTTCCATGAGTGCATCGAGAGTTTCCTGAGGATGGGTGCCGAACAGTGGTATGAAATACTGTTCGTTGAGAGCAAAGATATTGATTGTAGGTGAGGTGTATCGGTACACATAGTCGCTGTCGGCATTGGTGGGAACTAAGGTGGCTCGGATATATGCCATGTCCTTCAGGGTCTGCATATACTGAGTGGTAAGATTTTGGAGCACGGCCTTTTCGGCTGCATACTCGGTGTCGGAGAGTTGGCTCAAAGTAACAGAAATGACATCTGCGAGTGGGAATCCGTATGAGATGGCATTGTAGTTGAGGTCTATGAGCATGTTGATGAGTTGTTTGAAAATTTCCTCGCGACTTGCTCCTTCAAACATGTCGCTGATATCCACACCTGCTGATATTGCTTGAATAAGGGCACGTTTTTGTCTGGCAAGGGCATCGTCACCTTCCTTGAGGTTGTCGCAGAATATGCAACTGCTCAAGGCTTCTTCAATCTGGTCGGGGATGTGTGGATAGTTGGTGGCGTACCAGGAGGCGATATCCTTTACGATGGAGAGCAACTGGGGTGTTTTGGTGAGGTTGTAGAATCCGTGAGAGGTATAAATCGTTGAGTCGCCGTCGAGCTGGTCTACATAGTAGTCGACGAGCCCACGCGAAGCAGCCTGCATCTTCTCCTCATCGCCCGCTGCCTGAGAGAGTCGGACGAGATACTCGGGGAAATAGCCGCTGTAGGTCACTTCGGCTGAGAGGATGCCGTAGTCGAAGACCTGACTGTAGGCTGCCATGTTCTCGAGCGTTGCCATGAGGCAGCACTGGGTGAAAATAGTTTGTATATCCACACCCGATTTCTGTACGGCACTTACCACTGCATCTGCGGTGAGGTAGGCGCTGCCACAGTAGTTGTCGTAAAGACAAGCGCGTGTCTGCCCTTCGACATGCTCAGGAACTGGAGTCTCCTCGGCTGGAGAGAATCCGCCGCCATGACCGAGAAGCATAAGCACAT
>R18__coassemble_1849_pt1 | contig 17940 bp, 17 predicted proteins | sample R18__metabat2_high_PE_031 | metagenome-assembled genome bin R18 | reverse complement strand
TGGACGAGGACGGCGGGGTCGTCGGCAGCCACGATCTTGAGTCCGAAGCCTTCCTGGGCCAGTCCATATTCGTTGTTCTCGCCGAAGATCATCTTCTGGCCATGGTGCAGGTAGATGGCGTTGCGAGCGCGTCCTTCCTTGGTATAGACACTGTCGTGGGTGCCGTTGTTGAAGATGACGCAGTTCTGCAGGATCTCGCATACGGCGGCTCCTTTGTGGGCCTGGGCAGCCTTGAGGATGTCGATGGTGGCGGGGGCATCGGTGGCCACGGCGCGGGCGAAGAAGTGTCCGCGGGCTCCGAAGCAGAGTTCGGCGGGGCGGAAGGGGTCTTCCACGGTGCCGTAGGGGCTGGACTTGCTCACGAAGCCGCGGGGCGAGGTGGGGCTGTACTGGCCCTTGGTGAGGCCGTAGATGCGGTTGTTGAGCAGGATGATGTTGATGTCTATGTTGCGGCGGTTGGCGTGGATGAAGTGGTTGCCGCCGATGGCCAGTCCGTCGCCGTCGCCGCTCACCTGCCATACGGTGAGACGGGGGTTGGCCACTTTGCAGCCGGTGGCTATGGCGGCAGCGCGGCCGTGGATGGTGTTCATGCCGTAGGTGGCCATATAGTGGGGCAGACGCGAGGAGCATCCTATGCCGCTGATGACGGCTGTGTCGTGGGGCGCTACACCTATCTCGGCCATGGCTTTGTGGAGCGAGGCGAGGAAGAAGTGGTCGCCACATCCCGGGCACCAGCGGGGTTTGCCTTTGGAGAAAGTCTTTGCATCCATAGTATTGGGTTAGCGGTTAGCGGTTAGCGGTTAGCGGTTAGCGGCGAGAGGTTGTTGATGAAGTTGACGATTTCGTTGATGACAAAGGGCTGGCCTTTGACTTCGTTGTACTGGATGGGCACGAAGCCATCGACTTTCATGCGGAGGTAGCCGGCCAACTGTCCCATGTTTTGCTCGCAGACGACCACCTTGGGGTAGCGCATGAGCACCTGGGCGGTGTTGTGGGGCAGGGGGTTGAGGTATTTGAAGTGGGCCAGGGCCACCTTCTTGCCCTGTGATCGCAACTCGTCCATGGCGGCGTGGAGGTGTCCGTAGGTGCCGCCGAAGCCCACAAGGAGCACCTCGGCGTCGTCGCTATCGCCCAGCACCTCGAGGTCGGGTACCTCTATGCGGGCTATCTTCTCGGCACGACGGTGGGTCATGAGGTCGTGGTTCTCGGGGTCGGTGGAGATGGCTCCCGTGCGGTCGTCTTTCTCCAGTCCGCCCAGGATGTGCTCGAAGCCCTCGCGTCCGGGCACGGCCCAGTAGCGGCTGCCAGTCTCGTTGCGCATGTAGGGTGTCCACTGGCCGCGCAGGGACTCGGGGACGTAGGGCGGACAGATGGTGTCCATCCCTGCCAGGTCGGGCAGACGGAAGGCACCGCTGCCGTTGGCGACATAGCCATCGGTGAGGAGCACGACGGGGGTCATGTGCTCGAGGGCTATCTTGCAGGCGTGGTAGGCGGCGTCGAAGCAGTCCACGGGGCTGGTGGCGGCGATGACGGGCATGGGGCTCTCGCCGTTGCGTCCGAAGAGCACCTGCAGCAGGTCGGTCTGTTCCGACTTGGTGGGCAGTCCCGTGGCGGGTCCGCCGCGCTGCACGTCGATGACGACGAGGGGCAGTTCCATGATGACGGCGAGGTTCATGGCTTCGCTCTTGAGGCAGATGCCGGGGCCCGAGGTGGAGGTGGCAGCCAGGGCACCGCCGAAGGCAGCTCCCACGGCGGAGGCGCAGCCGGCTATCTCGTCTTCGCACTGCACGGTGGTGACGCCCAGGCTCTTGTGCTTGGACAGTTCGTGCAGGATGTCGGTGGCGGGGGTGATGGGGTAGGAACCCAGGTAGAGTCGCAGTCCGGCTTTCTCGGCAGCGGCGATGAGGCCGTAGGCTGTGGCTTTGTTGCCGGTGATGTCCATGTAGCGTCCGGGCACTTTGTTCTTGGACTCTATGCGTCGCACGTTGACGGCGCTGCTGTGGGTGTTGTGGCCGTAGTCGTAGCCGGCGTGGATGACGCGGATGTTCATCTCGGCCAGTTCGGGCTTGCGGGCGAATTTCTCGCGAAGGAAATTCTCGGCGATGCCGAGGTCGCGGTCGAAGAGCCAGCACACCAGGCCCAGGGCAAACATGTTGCGGCTCTTGAGCACGGCTTTGGCCGCTATGTCTGTGTCGGCCAGACAGTCCTTGACCATCTGGGTGATGGGGCAGGCCACCACGCGGTCGGGGTCGATACCCATCTCGGCGAGGGGGTCGGCGGTGGCGAAGGCAGCCTTCTCCAGGTCCTTGGGACCGAAGCAGTCGGTGTCGATGATGATGGTGGCGCCGGGCTTGGCGTAGCGGTACTGTGTCTTGAGGGCAGCGGCATTCATGGCCACGAGGACGTCGCAGAGGTCGCCTGGGGTATAGACCTCGCTGGCGCCGATGTGCACCTGGAAGCCCGAGACGCCGGTGAGTGACCCTTGCGGGGCGCGGATGTCGGCGGGGTAGTCGGGGAAGGTGCTGATGCTGTTGCCCACCGTGGCGGATACGGTGGAGAAGATGTTGCCGGCAAGTTGCATGCCGTCTCCGCTGTCGCCGGAGAAGCGGACCACCACTTGCTCCAGTTCTTCGATCTGTAAAGGTTCGGACATATAAGGGGTTAAGGGTTCAAGGGTTCTGAGGGTTCATCCTTCGACGGGCTCTCCTTCGATAAACTCAGGTCCCGGAACCGGGTTCAAGGGTTCATCCTTCGACGGGCTCTCCCTCGACGAGCTCGGGAACTGGAACCGGGGTTGAAATCAGTATTTGAAGTTGCCGTTGACGGTGCCGCCCTGTCCAGGTACGAAGCGGTTGTCGAGCTTGATGCCTTGCGACTTGGTGCCCGTGTTGGTGACGGTGAGGGTGCCGCCGGTGGCGGTGAGGGTGGTGGCACGTACGCCACGACTCTTGGGGCCCTTGGCTGCCACGGTGGTGAGGCCAGAGCGCATGGCGAGGGTGCCGTCGGTCTTGATGCCTGTGGCACGACTCTCGTCGGCTCCTTCCACGAGGACATCAGCGAGGACTTCCACCTGGATGGTGGGGGCTGTGGCGGTGCTGCCTATCTCTATGTCGCCGTCGCTGACAATGCCTTTGGAGCCGTCTGCTTCTTCGCCTACGGTGACGGTGATGGTGCCGCCGAGGAGATACATCTGGGCTATGGTGCTGTCGGCACGCAGGGCTTTGGTGTCGGCGTAATCGACGCTGACGCTGAGGCTGCCGTCGGCTACGGTGAAGGTGCCGTTGAGGAGTGCCTCTTCGGCGTCGGGGTTGGCGAGGGGTTCCAGCTGGAGGCCGTCCTTGTGTGTGCCGCCGATGCTGACGGTGCCGCCGTTCATCTGGAAGTACTGTCCGCAGTGGATGCCGTCGCTCACGGCTCCGCTGATGGCAAGGGTGCCGAGGCTCTTCTTGAGGATGAGGTATTCCTTGGTGCGGAGGGCATGGGCGGTGTTGCCTTGGATGGTGAGGCTGCCTGCTCCGGCTATCTCCAGGTGTCCCTGACAGTTGAGGGCGGCTTTCTGGGTGCCAAGGCTGCAGTCGGTGAGGCTGTTGGTGGTGGCTTCCTCGAGGATGAGATCTATGCGCTTGCCGCACTGGATGTCCAGGGCAGCGCCGCGCTGCGAGGTGAGGCTGACGCCAGCGAGGTGGAACTTGGTCTTGTAGGTGCCGTTGTAGGTGAGGGAGCCGTCGGTGGCTGTGCCCTGCAGCACGAATTCGTGTTCGATGGTGTTGCAGACGTTGTTGATGGTGACATGACCACCGTCGATGGTGGCGCTGACACCCTCGGCTGTCTCGGGTATCTCCACGCGTGCCTGGTTGTTCTCCCAGGTGATGATGACGGGGTTGACGATGGTGATGCTGTCTATCTCGGCGGTGGAGAAGGATGTCTCGTCGATGGTGATGGTGGAGCCAGCGAGGCTATAGGGCATCTCGAGGGTGGAGGGAAGGGAGAGGCGTGTGCTCTCACCCTGTTGCCATACACGCAGCCACTGGGCTGAGGTGGTCAGTACGCAGAGTGCAGAGAGGAGTAATAGAGCAAGGCGTTTCATGGTTGTCGTGATGGGGTGGTTCAGCGTATGACTTTGAGTGTTTCGTTGCCCAGTTGAATGATGTAGAGGCCGCGGGGCAGGCTGCGGAGCGAGATGACGTCGGAACCCGAGGCTGCGGTCTGCTGCATGACGGGTACGCCGGCAGCGTTGTAGATGGTGAGGCGTCCAGCACCACGGGCGATGAGGTCGGTGCCGCGGAGTGTGAGCCCGCCGTCGCTGGTTGCCCTCTGCAGACTATTTATCACCGTCGGCTCACTGGTGAAGGCAAAGCGGCTGAGGTCGGCAAGGGGGAAGGTCTGCTGCTGGCCGTCGGTGGTGGTGACCACGGCATCGGTGGCAGTGAAGGTGAGGGCTTTGATGCTCTGGAGGGCGAAGCTCTGTTCTGCGGCAGAGCCTATTACGGTGAGGTAGTTGGCCTGGGCGTGGACCTTGGGTCCTTCGACTCCGCTCAGGAGCCAAGCGAAGATGAGGACGACCTTCGACAAGCTCAGGACGCAGGCAGTGAGGTGGTTGTGTTTCATGGTTTCATAATTTTATGCTGCATCCTACGCTGAGGGCGTGGATGTTCTGGTTGCCGTCTTCGTCGTTCTCGTGGGTGAAGACGTAGGCGGCGTTGATTCGGAGGGTGCGGTTGACCTTGTATTCGGTGCCTATGGCGGCGCGCAGTTTGTCGAGGTGGAAGGACTGGCGCAGGTCGTTGTGGAACTCCACCGAGGCGAAGGGTTCCCAGTCCCATTTCTTGCGGTCGATGGCGAACTTGAGGCGCGAGCGCAAGAGGTGGCGGTAGCGGGCTTCTTTGGCTTTGGTGACGGTCTCCTCGGTGTCCCAGCCGGTGATGTTGCCCTCGGCGTCGTAGTTGGCATCGCGCAGACGGGTGCGGGTGATGTCGCGTGAGGGTTGGTAGGTGAACTGGTAGCGTTCGCGCAGCGAGATGCGGAGGGTTTTCCACAGACGTTTGTCGCCGGTGATGTCGAAGGCAAGGCGGTGGCGCTGGGCCCAGTTGTCGGCGTCGATGTTGTAGCCCTTGAGGATGGTGGGGTCACTGTCCTTGTAGGCTGCCTCGGTGGTCTCGGCGTAGTGCTTGGCGAGGAACGAGTAGGAGAGCCCGAACTTGAGGTACTTGCCCACTTTCTTGTCCACGCCCACACCGATGCTGGCGCGGTCGAGGAGGTCGATGCGGTTGCGGAGGTCGCCGCCGATGTCGATGCTCCAGTCGTGGCCCAGGTCCTTGGAGATGTTGAGCTCCTGCCAGAGGGCGAAGTCGTTGGTGGTCTCCTGGGCTTGAGCCTTGGGCCCTTCGACTCCGCTCAGAAAGCAAGCGAGGATGAAAGCGAAAGCTAATGGGCGTTTCATAGTTCCTTAGGCACTTTGCCGTAGCGGGCTATGGAGTTGCCTACGTCGCCGTCGTCTTCGTAGAAGATGCGGATGAGGGCACTGTCCTTGAGGAAGTCGAGCGTGCCGACTTCGATGCGGTTGATCTTGAGGCCGGTGCGTTTCTCGAGGTCGGCTTTCAACTCTTCGCGACGCTCGGGGGTGGCGAGGCCTACGTTGTCGTATTTGATGATCTTGGAGCATTCGCTCTCCATGACTTTGCTCTTCTCGAAGAGGTAGGCGCAGAGGATGAAGATGAGGTTGGCCACCACGATCTCGGCGAGGCTCAGGCGCATGGCCATGGCGTTGATGACGCTGAGGCAGACGACGAGGAAGAGGTAGGTCATCTCGCGGATGGGTATGGCCTCGGTGCGGTAGCGGATGATGCCGAAGATGGCAAAGAGTCCGAGGGCGGCGGCCGTCTTCATCTTGGCGCCTTCCATGAGGTAGATGAGCATGAAGATGCTCACCGACATGATCATGAAGTTGAAGAGGTAGGAGCTGCGTTTGCTCTTGGGGTAGTAGAAGTAGCGGGCGATGATGCCTACGGCCACGAAGTTGATGGCGAAGCGGACAATCATCTCGACGAGTCCCGAGACGTCGATGAGCGGGTTGCCCATGAAGATAATGGATTCCATGTATTAGCGGTTAGCGGTTAGGGGTTAGCGGTTACGAGTCGTTTGATGCGTACGAGTTTGGGCTTGAAGAGGTTCTGCTTGAGGTGGCTGTTGGTGAGTACCGAGCCGATGCAGTATTTGGAGAAGCCCGATGGCTTGATGCGCAGGCGACGCAGGATGTCGAGGATGGGCGAATAGACGTTGCCGTCGCGTTTGAGCTCGATGATGACGAGGTCACCAGTGGTGGCGTCGGTGTCGGTCTCGAAGTTGTGGAAACCGACGTTGAAGTCGATGGTGAGGCGCTCGGTCTTGTCCACATTGACGAGGGTGATGCGCTGAAAGCGGTTCTGCACAGTGGGGCGTATGTCGGGGGTAGCCACTCGGGTGAGTCCCTGCAGGAAGTCGTCGCCGCCGGCCTTGACGAGGCTCTCGGTCTCGGGGGTCTCCACGCTGATGCGTTTCTTCTTGGTGCGTCCGTGGTTGTTCTTGGTCTTCACCTCCAGGAAGGTGAGGTCGGAGTCGAGGTAGGTGCGCACACGTATCTTCTGACGAGGTGAGCGTCCGTTGTGGTGGTCGAGGTAGAAGCGGTGGGCAGGGGTGTCCCAGTAGATGGTGCGGTAGTTGGCGATGCGGAGGCCGTCGATCTGCTGGGCGTAGTAGTTGCCCTGGGCCAGCTCGAGCAGCTGAGCCAGCTTGGCTTTGTTGGTCACGAACTTCGTGTCGGTACGGTTCATGAGCTTGATGTCGCTCATCTCGTCGAGGGAGATGGGGGGCAGCAGAGCGAGCCATGCTTGTATCTTTTCGTCGAAATTCATGCGTTACGGGCCATTTTGCGTGACAAAGGTACGTGAAAAGTTTAGAGTTTAGAGTTCAGAGAGGGGGGAAAGTTTGGCTAGATGGGATTTTTTTAGATTTTTTCGCACTTTTTTTGTCTTTCATTTTCGTTTTCGTACGAAGTTTCGTACTTTTGCACACGAAAACCTTAAGCAACACCTTAAGCAAACACAAATATGGCAGACGTTAAAGAAATTCTCGCCACAGGCGAAGAACGTATGGAAGAGGCCGTGATGTATCTGGAGGAGGCCCTCTCGCACATCCGTGCCGGCAAGGCAAACATCAAGCTCCTCGACGGCATCCGCGTGGACAATTACGGCAGCATGGTCCCCATCAACCAGTGTGCCGCCGTCACGACGCCCGATGCGCGCACCATAGCCATCAAGCCGTGGGACAAGAACATGTTCCGCGTCATCGAGAAAGCCATCATCAACAGCACGCTGGGCATCATGCCCGAGAACAATGGCGAGATCATCCGCATAGGTATCCCTCCCCTCACCGAGGAGCGTCGTATCCAACTCACCAAACAGTGTGGTCGCGAGGCCGAGAATGCCAAGGTGAGCATCCGTACGGCACGTCGTGAGACCATCGATGTGCTGAAGAAGGCCGTGAAGGAAGGGCTCTCGGAGGACTTGGAGAAAGATGGCGAGGACGACCTGCAGAAGATGCACGACCGCTACATCAAGCAGATCGAGGCGCTCCTTGCAGCCAAGGAGAAAGAGATCATGACCGTCTGATGCGGGGACTTGTCATCCGCAATACAGGCAGTTGGTATGATGTCCGCACCGATGCAGGCGAGGTTTTCGCTTGCAAGGTGAAGGGCAATTTCAGGCTGCGTGGCATACGCAGCACCAACCCCGTGGCCGTGGGCGATGTGGTGGAGGTGCGTCCGGGGACGGATGGCACAGCGCTCATCACCGAGATACACGACCGTCGCAACTACATCATCCGTCGTGCCAGCAATCTGTCGGCCCAGAGTCATATCATCGCGGCCAACATCGATGTGGCATGTCTCTTGGCCACGGTGGCTCATCCCGAGGTGTCGCTGACTTTCGTGGATCGGTTCCTGGCATCGGCCGAGGCATACCGGGTGCCCGTGATGATTATCTACAACAAGGTGGATCTCTACGACGAGGACCAACGCCGACTGCTGGATGCCATCTTTGTGCTCTACCGCAGTCTGGGCTATACCTGCCATGCCATCTCGGCACAGACAGGCGAGGGCGTGGCGGCGTTGCGTGCCGATCTCGAGGGACGTACGGCGCTCTTCAGCGGCAACAGTGGTGTGGGCAAGAGCACGTTGCTCAACCTGTTGGCCCCCGATGCCCATGCGCGTACGGCCGAGTTGAGTGCAGCGCATGACCAGGGGCAGCATGCCACCACCTTCAGCGAGATGTACGACCTGGAGGATGGGGGTCATATCATCGACACTCCGGGCATACGAGGCTTTGGCACTTTCGATTTCGAACGTGCCGAGGTAGGGCATTATTTTCGTGAGATTTTCGAGGTGGGGCGTTCCTGTCGTTTTCAGGATTGCACCCATACGCATGAGCCCGGATGTGCCGTGCTGGCGGCCCTCGACCGCAGGGAGATAGCCCTCTCGCGCTACCATTCCTACCTCTCTATGCTCGACGATAAGGACGAGGGGAAGTATAGGTAAGGGAGCCTTTCCCCAGCCCTCCCCACAAGGGAGGGGGGTTAGGGGTGAGGTCAGAGGTGAATGCGTTCTGCCTGAATGGGGACGCCCAGGAAAGAGGAGGCATGGGAGGCGAAGGTCTCGGCTTCCTCGGTGGTGGAGTAGGTGCAGTGGGCGTTGCGGCTGAGGCGGCTGTCCATCTCGGGATGGCGGTGGAGGTAGTCACTGAGGCTCTGGGCCACGAATTCTCCTTGTGATATAATGCGCACGCCTGCGGGTGTGTGTGCGCGTATAGCCGAGAGGAGCAGGGGGTAGTGGGTACAGCCCAGCACGAGGGTGTCTATCTCGGGGTCGCGTTGCAGCAGGGTCTCGATGTCTCGCCCGACGAAGTAGTCGGCACCGGGTGTCTCTGTCTCGTGGTTCTCCACCAGCGCCACCCACATGGGACAAGCGTGACCCGTGACGATGATGTCGGGCCACAGCTTGGCTATCTCCATGTCGTAGGTGCGGCTGCTGATGGTGCCAGGTGTGGCCAGGATGCCTACGTGGCGCGTCTGGGTCATGGCGCCCAGAGCCTCGACGGTGGGACGAATGACACCCAGCACCCGTCGGGAGGGGTCGTCCATGAGGGGCAGGTCGCGCTGCTGTATGCTGCGCAGTGCCTTGGCCGATGCCGTGTTGCAGGCGAGGATGACCAACGGACATCCTGCCTCGAAGAGATGTTGCACGGCCTGGAGGGTGAATTCATAGACGCGCTCGAACGACCGTGTGCCATACGGGGCACGGGCATTGTCGCCCAGATAGAGGTAGTCATACTGGGGCATTGCTCTACGAATCTCCTGCAGGATGGTCAGGCCTCCGTAGCCAGAGTCAAAGACACCGATGGGGCTCAAGGGGCTGGGGTTGTTGTGATGAGGCCCAGACGGGTGAGGACGGGGGCGGTCACATCCACGCCGACGCTGGGGTGGATGAAGGGACAGGCATTGTCGTCGGTGTTCACCACGAACATCAGTCCCAGTTCGTTGCCCACCTCGTTGATGGCTTGCTTGAGTTTGTCCACAAGGGGCTGCTGCATCTCCTTCTCGGCCTTCTCCAGCATGCGCTGTGACTCCTGACGGAACGATATGCTCTTCTCCATGAGGTCCTGCAGCTCGGCCTGACGCTTCTGGAGGATGGTGGTGGGGAAGTCTTTCTGTCCCTGTAGGAAGTCGGCGAACTTGCGCTGAAACTCATCCTCGGCGCGTGTGGCCTCTGCCTCGTATTTGGCTTTGAGGGCTGCGAAGTCCTGTTGTGCCTGGGCATACTCGGGCATCTGCACGAAGACGCTGCTGAAGCTGAGGTAGCCAAAGGGCAGTACCTGCACCGTGGCAGGAGTCGTGGGGGTTGTCTCCTGTTGTTGCTGCTGAACGGGTTGTTGTGGCACGGCCTGCTCCTCCACCACCTCCTGCGCCGTGGCAGGGGTGAGGAGGCAGCAGAGCATGATGCTCAGCAGCAGACAGGCTGTGATGTGCTTTTTCATGATTTGGGTTTTCGTTGATTCTCCACCCTTAGAGTCCGAGTTCCTTCTTGAGTTCGGGGGTGATGTCGGTGCTCAGCTTGGTGCTGATGTAGGGAACACCCATCGTGATGTCCATGATATAGACATAGCCACCCTCGTCGCCAATCTTCTTCACGGCAGCGAGTACCTTGTCGGAGAGGGCCTGGAGCTTCTCGGCCTGAGCCTTCTGGAAGGCAGTCTGGTTGTCTTGGGCGCTCTGCTGGATGCGTGTGTAAAGTTCCTGCAGCTCGGCCTGACGGCGCTGACGGATGTTGTCGAGGAGGTTGGCCTGCTCTTTCTCGAAAGCTTCAGACTTCTTGGTGAACTCTTCCTGCATGGACTTCATGTCGTTCTCGTACTGTGTGGCCAGGGTTTGCAGCTCATTCTGTGCCGTGGTGTACTCGGGCATAGCGGTGAGGATTTCCTGTGAGTTGAAGTGGCCGAACTTTTGGGCCATGAGGGTGAGTGGAGCACAGAGGAGTGCTACGAAGAGGATTTTTTTCATTGTAGTGAAATGGATTTAAGTTATTGTTGTAGTTTGTGTTGTTTTTGTAGTTTCCATCAATCAAGCGCGCTGCCCATCAGTTGCCGTAGCCCAGCTTGGAGAGCACCTCGGAGGAGATGTCGATCTTGGGCGAGGCGAAGATGATGCCGGCATCCGAGGCGCGGTCCAGTACGAGGCTATAGCCTTTGTTCTCGCAGATGTCCTTGACGGCATTGTATATCTCGTCGTTGATGGGGGTCATCAGGCTCTCGCGTTTCTTGAAGAGCTCGCCTTCGGCGCCGAAGTACTTACGCTTGAGGTCGGCAGCCTCTTTCTCCTTGGCCACGATGGCCTCTTCGCGCTGTTTCTTCTGTTCGGCGCTGAGGAAGACAGCCTCGTTCTGATAGTTCTTGTAGAGGTTCTGAGCCTCGGTGCTGAGGGCTTCGACCTCTGCCTGCCACTTGCGCGACACCTGGCTGAGTTGTTCGCTGGCGCGTTCGTAGGCGGGGATGTTCTTGAGGATGTATTCCATGTCGATGAGGACAAATTTCTGAGCCATGAGGCTGAGTGGAGCGCAGAGGAGCGCTGCAAGAAGGAACTTTTTCATGATGGTATTTTTCGTTGTTGTTTTCGTTGACCGTTGTGTACCCGAGGTTAGAACTCCTGTCCCAGGATGAAATGGAAATTGCTGCCGCCCTTGGTGCCGAAGACCTTGTCGAAGCCGTAGCCCCAATCGACACCCAGCAGGCCCACCATAGGCAGGTAGATGCGTACGCCCACGCCGGCAGATCGTTTCATGTCGAGGGGGTTGAAGTTCTTGATGTCGCTCCAGGCATTACCGCCCTCGATGAAGGCCAGGCCGAAGATGTTCGTGCTGTTGCCCAGGAGGAAGGGGTAGCGCAGCTCCAGGGTGAAGCGGTCATAGGCGTAGCCGCTGTAGCCGCTGGGGGTCAGCGAGCCGTTGTCGTAGCCGCGCAGACCGATGGTCTCGGTGGCATAGCTGTAGCTGTAGCCGCTCATGCCGTCGCCACCCATGTAGTAGGTCTCGAAGGGTGAGCGTTTGTCTTTGTTGAAATGACCCAATATACCCATCTCCACGCGTGCCATGAGGACGGGACACTTCGTCACGTTGGACAGTGCCGTGAACGAGCGGAACTTGAATTTCCACTTGTGATATTCAATCCATTTGTATTTCTGTTCCAGCTCGTCCATGTAGTGGTTGGAACTGGAGTTCGTGGCCAGGTTGGCATAGTCCACACCGTCCCACAGCGAGTAGGGGGGGGTGATGCCCAGCGAGAGGAGGAACTCCGAACCACGACGGGGGTAAATCTGGTTGTCGGTCGAGCTGCGCGAGAGCATGAAGTTGAGGCTCAGGTTGTTGCAGTTACCGTTGGTGATGAGGAAGTAGGACCAGTCTTTCAGGCTGTAGCGTGTGTAGCTGAGGTCCACCGAGAACTGGAAGTAGTCGTCGGGCCAGCTCAGTCGCTTGCCCCATCCCAGACTGGCGCCATAGAGCATGATGTACTTGTCGGGGTCGTAGTAGTTCTCGTAGTAGTTGCCGTAGGAGCTGCCGTAGCCGTAGAGGTAGTTGTAGTACGAGTTGTAGTAGCTGGAGTTGTAGTAGTTGTCGTTGACGTCGGTCTGCTTGCTGAAGAAGGCCGAGAAGGACAGGGTGTTGGGTCGTTTGCCGCCGCACCAGGGATTGACGTAGCTGATGTTGTAGGCCTGGTAGTAGCGTCCGTTGCTCTGTCCGCTGATGCTGAATGTCTCGCCGTTGCCTTGGGGCATGATGCCGCGTCGTATGCCGTCCTTGTTGAAGAGGTTGGCAATACAGAAGTTGCTGAATTTCAGTCCCAGCTTGAAGATGACGCCCGTCTGGCCATAACCCAGCGAGAACTCTACCTGGTCGTTGGACTTGGGTGTCAGTGCCCACTCCAGATCGACCGTGCCATTGTCCACATCCTGCTTGATGTCGTACTTGATGGACTCGGGGTCGAAGTGTCCCATGCTGGCTATCTCGCGGTAGGAGCGTTCCAGGGCCTCCTTGCTGAAGAGGTCGCCCGGCTTGTTGCGCAGCTCGCGGCGCACCACGTTCTCGTACACGCGGTCGTTGCCCGTGATGGTGACGTGGCTGATGTAGGCTTGCCGGTTCTCTTCGATGCGCATCTCCAGGTCGATGCTGTCGCCGTCGATGTTCACCTCGCGCGGGTCGAGTTGGTAGAAGAGATAACCGTTGTTGTAGTAGAGGTTGCCTATGGCGTCCTCGTCCTCCGACAGACGTTTGCGCAGATGGGTCTGGTTATAGACATCGCCCTTCTTCAAGCGCAGCTGTTGGTTCAGGAACTCCGACGTGTAGAGCGTGTTGCCCACCCATTCGATGTTGCGCACGAAGTAGCGTTGACCCTCTTCCACCCGCAGGACGATATCGACCGAGTTGTCGTCGTGTGGCTTGACGCTGTCATAGACGATGCGGGCATCGCGGTAGCCTCGTTCGTTGTATTTCTCGATGAGGTTGTCCTTGTCCTCCATCCATTTCTTCTCCACGAACTTGCGCGAGCGGAACCAGCTGGAGATCTTGCCGCGTTCGTGTGTCTTCTTCAGCGCACCGTTCTTGAAGAGGGTACCCTTGATGGCCTTCTCTGTCATGGCCTCGTTGCCGAGGACGGTGATGCTGTTCACCTTCACCTTGTCCTTCTTGGTGATGTTCACGTCCACGATGACGTGGCCCGGTTCGCTGATGTCGTCGCTCTGCTGGATGTCGATGATGGCGTTTTTGAAGCCCTTGTCGTCGAAGTACTTCTTGGCCAGGGTCTGTGTCCTGTTGATGAGGCTTCGTGTCAGCTGACCGTCCTTGATGAGGGGCAGCTTCTTCTCCAGGTCCTCGCGTTCGCTCTTCTTGATGCCGTTGTAGTTGATCTTGGAGATGCGCGGGTTGGCCGTCAGCTGGATGTGGATATAGGCCGAGTCATGTACGAGACTGTCCACGCGGATGGATACATCGCTGAAGAGGCCGTGCTTCCAGTAGCGACGTACGGCCTTGGTGATCTCTTCGCCGGGCAGCGAGATGAGTTGTCCCTTGCTCAGTCCCGAGAGTCCGATGAGCACGAAGTCGTCGTAGTTCTGCACGCCTCCTACGGTGATGTCGCCTATGTAGTACTGACGTGGTGTGCGCGAGTAGTCGATGATGGGGTTGACCACCTTGTCTGCCAGCTGTGCCGACAAGGGGAGTGCTCCCGCCATGGCTATGGCTATGGCCAAGGCCAATGCTGGCGCCCATCCGTATGTAGGTGTCTTCTTCATGCTTTCTCCTCGTTTTCAATCTGTTCGCCTGTCTTGCCGTAGCGGCGTTGGCGCTGTTGGTAGTCTATGATGGCCCGGTGCAGCTCCTGCTCGTCGAAGTCGGGCCAGTAGGTGTTGCAGAAATACAGCTCGGAGTAGGATATCTGCCACATCAGGAAGTTGCTGATGCGCTGTTCGCCTCCTGTGCGGATGAGCAGGTCGGGGTCGCTCATGAAAGCTGTCTGCAGACGGCTGCTGACAAAGTCCTCGGTGATGTCCTCCTCGGCGATGTCCAGCGTGCCTGCCTTGGTCTGGCGGTACACGTCTTTCACCATCTCCGTGATCTCCCAGCGCGAGCTGTAGCTGAGGGCGATGACCAGCGTCATGCTGTCGTTGTTCTTGGTGCGTTCCTCGCAGTGCTCCAACCGACGCAGGATCTCGGCGGGCAGGCGGTGGCGCTGACCGATGACCTGGAAGGCCACGTTGTTGCGCATGAAGATCTCTTCCTCCAGATTCTTGAGGATGAGGTCCATGAGGGCTGCCACCTCCTCTACGGGACGGTTCCAGTTTTCTGTCGAGAAGGTGTAGAGGGTCAGGTAGCGCACACCCAGTCGGGCTGCCTCCTCGGTGATGCGTTTCACCATCTCCACTCCCTGCACATGTCCTGCCGTGCGGGGCTGCCCTTGTGCCTTGGCCCAGCGTCCGTTGCCGTCCATGATGATGGCGATGCTGGCCGGGATATTCTTGCGGTCGAGTTCGGTATTCATTAGTTGTTGCATTTTCTGTATTTGGGCGAGATATCGTAGGTCACGGAGACGAACAACATCTGATAGCTGTCTTTGTTCTTGAGGAAACCACTCTCTATGCCGTAGGGGTCGTCCAGCTTGGTGGTGGCGGCCGTGTCGTCCAGCTTGTCGGTCGTGGTGAAACGCACCGTCCACTCCAGTCCCACGTTCCATCTGGGGGCCACTTTGTAGCGGAAGCCCAGTCCTACGGGTATGTTCATCCCCACCACCGTCTCGCCTCCGTCGCCGAAGGCTAGGGTGGCTCCCAGTCCGATCACCATGTAGGGTGTCCAGCGGTGCAGACCTTTGTAGGCTGCTCCCAGGCCGTAGCCCAGGAAGTTGAGTTCGAAGTGGGCTCCCACGTCCACGAGGTTGCGGCTGAAGCTGACGAGGCTCGCCGTCTCCCCCCCCGTTGCTGTATGGCTGTTGGGGTCGGTGGGGAGGAAGATGCCCTCGGTGTTGCCCGAGATATGTCCGTAGGCGAGGTTCGTCTTCAGTGTCATGCGGGGGTTGAAGTTCCTGCGCCACAGCACCGTGGCCATCACGCCGGGATGTTTCATGAAGCCGCCGCCGGCATCGCCTATGTAGCTGCTGATGCCCACTCCTGCACCAATCTCTTGCTGGTATTCCAGCACTTCGCCCTGGGCCATGACAGTCGTCACGGTCAACGCCAAAGCCAAAGCCAACGTCAGTCTGTGCAGGAGGGTGGACATTATATCTCGGTGTATTCGTTCAGGCAGGCACGCCACACCTCTTTGCCCACGATGAGCCAGATGTGGTCGTCGGTGCCCATCAGGGTGATGGGGGCTGTGGTGCCTTGCAGGGCGGTGGGTGCTGTCAGGTACTCGTCGGCTATCCAGGTGATGCCACCGTCCTGACTCTTGTAGAAAGCATCCAGGGCGGTGTGTGCGCTCCCCTTGCTGCTGGCTCCTCCGGCGGTGAAGAGTTCGTCGTTGTAGGTGACGATGCTCTGATACTGGAGCAGAGGCATGCCGTAGGGATTGGTGGGTGCGAGGTTGAAATAGGTCCAGGAGTCCTCAAAGTCGAGGAGGTGCCCCCACACGCTTGCTATCTCGTTGCCCGAGTCGGCGTTGTAGCCAGCCAGCAAGACGCGGTCGTTGGCATTGTTCTGGGTGTAGAAGATGGATGTCGTCTCGCTGGGGAAGAGGCTGTAGGGTTCCTCCAATTCCATGGCCGTCCATGTGAGTCCCAGGTCCTCGGAGACATAGACGCCGTCGGCGTCGGTGGCATAGAGATTCTTTTCCGAAGCGGCGATGAGGGTGCGTGCCTTGTCTTGGGCCATCTCGGTCCAGACGATGCCGTCCGTCGAGGTCAGCAGGGCCGCACCCGTCGTGGACATCCACAGGGTCTTGACCGTATGTTGTAGCGTGCTCAGTATGCCGTTGGCAGCCCCTGTGCAGGGCATCGTCTCCCACTCGAATGGCTCGCCTTCTGTTCCTACGCTGGCAAGGAGTCGGCCGTCGCTGTAGGCACTCAAGACGAGGGCCTTGCCTCCCCACATCAAGGCTCGCAGCTGTTGGGCGTCGGCCTGCGCGGTCACCTCGGGGAGTTGTTCCCACGAGTACTCGTAGGAGTTGGTGGTGCACATGCGCAGATGCATGGCATAGTCGCGGTAGCCACTGCCGTCGGCGGCATAGACGCGGAAGAATACGGGTTTGCTGAAGCAGATGCTGTCCTCGCTGGAGTAGGCTGTCCACACCGTCGTGTCGGCGTTGCTGTAGGCATAAGTCACTGTTCCCGTTGCAGTGATGGTGGCGAGGACCGAGTCCACGCGGGTCTCTGTGGGCAGTGGGTCGGTGTTGACGATGGTGTTGGCCCGCTGGTCGATGGTCATGGGGTAGTAGCTGCCGCTGTACGAGATGGTGTAGGTGCTGTCCGAACCGTCGCTCTTGGTGACGTGGACGGTACGCTTCATCATGCCCAGCGAGAACGACTGGATGTAGCAGTCGCTCGATGCCGTGTCGGTGTCGTCGCTGCCCAGGCAGGAAGACAGGATGAGGGCTGCCGAGACGAGCCAGAAGATATGTAGCGTGCTTCTTTTCATGGGGTGTTTGGGTGTAGTGTCGCTAAAAACGGGGGCAAAAATACATATAATAATGTATTCTACCTAATTTCGCGGCACAAAAGACACTTTTCACCCCCAAGAATTAGGTAAAATTAACATGAACGGGCCTACCTTTAGCATCTGTTAAGACTTGTGGGGCCTTGACTCCGTCGTTCAAGATGCGATGGGAGCGCTCCACGAAAATCTCGTCCCAGAGGTCGGCGTCCAGGAACGATTGCAGCGTCTGTGCCCCGCCTTCCACCAGCAGCGACTGTATGCCATCGGCATAGAGTTCGTCCATCAATGTCTGGAGCGAAGGGTAGCGTCCGTGGCTGAGCACGATGCGTCGGGGCGACGGCCCTGTCCAGTAGCGGGTCGTCAGGGCGGGTTGGTCCAGCTCGTCGGTGCGTCGTCCTACGAGTATGGCTTGGTGTGTGGCCCTCAGTTGGTGTACCATCATCCGTGTCCAGGGGGTGGAGAAGATGACACGTTCGGGCTGTTCTCCTTCGGCAGGAAGACGACCGATGAATCCGTCCTGGCTCTCTGCCCACTTCAGGGTGACCCACGGTCGGTGTTGGGTATGGTACATCATGAACTTCCTGTTCAGCCACCTACACTCGGTTTCCAGCACACCCACCTCCACCTCGATGCCGGCGTCGCGCAGACGTTGGATGCCCTGTCCGCTCACCTTCACGTTGGGGTCGGTGCAGCCCACCACCACGCGTCGTACACCACGCTCTGCCAGCATGTCGGCACAAGGGGGTGTCTTGCCCCAGTGGCTGCAGGGTTCCAGGCTCACATAGACGGTGGCGCGTCTCAGCAGGGCGCGTGCCTCCTCGTCGGTGCCATGGCGGGCATCGAAGTCGCGCATGGCCTCCACCTCGGCGTGAGGGCCTCCGTATTTGTGGTGCCATCCCTCGCCCACGATCTTGTCGTCGCACACTACGACGGCTCCCACCATGGGGTTGGGTGCCGTGGTGTAGCGTCCGTGTTGTGCCAACTCGATGCAACGCGCCATAAAATGTGCGTCTGCCGACTGTTTCTCGATCGTTTTGGAGACAAAATCTTCGTTCATGCCCTTGTCTGTTTCAAATTTTCGTCAAATTTGCACTACCTTTGCTCCGCGAAAGTAGGCTGCGCCTCGGAAATAAAAGTGAAAATTTTGATTTTCCCTTTGTATTTCGCTCGGCTTGCACTACCTTTGCTCCGCGAAAGTAGGCTGCGCCTCGGAAATAAAAGTGAAAA
>R18__coassemble_1804_pt1 | contig 18778 bp, 3 predicted proteins | sample R18__metabat2_high_PE_031 | metagenome-assembled genome bin R18 | reverse complement strand
AACGAGTGTATTACTTGGTGCTCCAAAAGAAGGTTCGATAGAGTTTGAAATGCAAGAAGCGGCACTTCAATATGGGAACCTTATGACTATTGTCGATCCTATGTTGGCATCGTCGTTCCTCGACGAAGACACATTGGCAACAAGTCTTGGCAACCTGTATCGTACCGATAGGTCATCTCAGATTACTGCTAATAGCACTTTGTTGAATGCGTTAACTAACATCCCAATTGTTGGTTCTATTGTTAACGTCGCAGCTAGCGGCTATACCGGTGAAGGTTGGAATGGCGAACGGATTGCGTATAGTGCAGCCAATGCCGTAGCTTCAACAATCGGCTCGCAACTTAGAGGCAATGTCTCTGAAGCACTTGTTTCATGTATCAAAGACCAAGTAAATGCTTCTAGATCTGCAGCGAAAGAAACGTTAGGAAAAGTCAAAACAAAAATTAAAGAATCCTACAAAGACAAAAAATTGGGTGAAGATAAAGCCGCCCATTATGAGGTTGTAGCCGTTGAGAATTGTACTACACCCAAACTTAACGCAAACAACGACGGGGCTACTAACAATAGAAATACTACACCCAAACTTAACGCAAACAACGACGGGTCTGTTGGAGATAATACTGCCGCTCGTGTAGAAGTTGTTGCTGATGCTGCGAACACAAAAGTGCAAGAAGATTCGGCATTCTGTACGGCATTCGAGGTGTCTGAAGAAGATACTGCTGGTATCGACGCTTCCACTAAGAGGTCTATCCTCAATGCTTTCAAAAAAGCCGCTAAAAATAGTAAGGGTTCAACTGAGGAAACAGTTAAAAGCAATTTCTTCACTAAAGCTTATAACTGGATCAAACTCAAATCCGGTCTTACTGGTGTATTAGAAAACCCCAAAAGCTATTTGAACAGTATGTCTACTGACGAGATTAAACAACTTGTTTCTGACATAATCTCTGCAAAGAAGGTCAAGCAATCATTAGGCGGTAAATGGACTCGCAGCGACACATTGCAAGTTCTAGCAGCAAACGGTTGGGCTGGGTACAACATGACCAGGATGTTGGATGACTTACGTAAGAACACCATTAAGAACCACGTTATGGACGCCCTTGACTCGCAGTTGACGTGGCAAATGTCTAACAGCGGTTGGCAACATACAACCTTCCAAGAGTACATTTTAGATTTGGATAAGTTCAACAAATCCGTTGGTAAAGCTTTCCTTAATGTCGGCTTGAACTATGCTAAGGCAAAAATCGCACAGCCTGTATTGAAGAGCCAATTTGACAAAGCTAGGGCGGCATATCTTGCTACTGGCGACTTGGAATGTAAAACAGAAAAAGGCAAGAAAGCAAAAGAGCATATGGAAGCTGCATATGGAAAGCTTCAAGCCAATATGGAAACGATGGCCAGTCGTGGTGTGTCCCAGGTTTATATCGATAAGGAATCTGAAAAAATAAAAGCTGAAACTCAAGAGTTGTTCGGCCAACTGATGGACAAGATGGGTCTTACTGACAATGGCAAGAAAGCCAAGGTGTTCAATTCCAAGGAAGAATACGACACATTTGTTAAAGAACATCAACTTAGCCTTGCCGACCAAATGGTTCTTGCTCACGTTGGGTTCTCCACTGAAGCATTCTCCAATTATCTCAAGAACAAATCTAAGATGTTTGGTAGCAGTGCGTTCTCATTGACGAACCTTTCCAACCCAGATATTTGGTTGAGTATCGCCGAAATCGAGGAAGAGACACTTGCTAAGTACGGCAAAGAAATTCTTGAGGATAAAAACCTCACTCCTGTTGAAAAACAACAAAAGATATATGACCTCTACAAGCAAAAAATCGTAGAAGAACTCGGCGGCACTTCTATCGAAGGCCTTGAAGAGTCCCTTGATTACGAATATTCAACCTACTTGGAAGAATTGAAGACTAGCTATAATGAATGGAGTTCCATGAGGGCTTCTGGAGAGATTGCCAGCGATGCTAAATTCTCCAACTGGATGCTCGGGTATACTCCTATCTCATCCATTATGCAGTCTCCTGATTCCTATGCAGACGGGGCGATGTATCTTGGTGGCTCGCTTGGTACTTCTTATACAGTGGATAGAAAAGCTACTAACAGTACTAAATCCCGTGCTAGTGCCTCCATCAAACGTCAGCTTATCGATGCCGCCAAGAATGGCGATGACGAAGTCACACTTGAGGTGTACAACGACAAGACAAAAGAATACGAACGTAAGACGGTTAGCGTAGCTGCTGCTGGGTTCAATCCATTGAACCGTCTCCAAGTCCATCAGAATGGTAACCTTGCCGTTAAATACTATTCGCCAATCTTTGGTGAAGATCTCGGCTGGACTTCTGACAATGACAAGCATTCCTTTACCCGCCAAGCGTTTATGACTGGGCAAGCAGTATTCCAAGGTGATGACCTCCTCAAAAACGCTCGTGCTGCAGACTTTGACTACACCAATAATCAGCTTCAACAGATGGCATTAAGAGTACAAAAAGGTCTTAAACGCCTTAAAAACGATACTTCTAGTTCGTACGCTGAAATTGCTGCAATTGATTCTAAGATAGCACAAGCCAAACAAGGCACCAAATACGAAGAGATTACTAATTCCGTGATGTATCTTAAGCAACAGAGACGTTTGCAGGAACTTGAAGCCGAAAAGCAAGGTCTATTGTCGCTCAAACATAGCAACGACTTTGTTATGGTTAGCCCTGAAGATGTCGAACATAACACGTTCGGTACCTATGAGGTTAAGTCGCTTGATGGTAAAACTTCTTATCGTGTTGCCTATAAAGCCGGTGACATCTACCAGAACAAACATTATGGTAACTCCCATATGGAAGCGGACACATTCCGTTATAACCTACAAAGTCTTGAGAACACTATTCACCAGAAAGTCGCGAATGGTGAACTAAGTGCAGACTCTGTTTCTAAAAGTGGTTATACCAATGTCCAGTTCGAAGCTCGTAGACTTGCAAACGATCTTTCCTTGGTATTCGACACCGAATCTCAGAAGCTCGTTAAGACCGAAGGGAAGACTGCTGATGGCAAATACGATGTTGCTACAATTAGTGTATCGCTTCCGAACTCGGCAATCTATAATATTATTCAAGCAGTCTCTGGGAACACAATTAACGGCGAGTCTATCCTTGACAACTATGAACTTAGAAACGCTTTGTACCACGATCAGAACTACATTATGTTTAAGAATGTAGCTTCGACCAAAACTTCTAAGGTCCAAAAAGTTAGGACTAACGCGGCTGGTCAGGCTGTTATTCGCTTGGACGACCCGATCCGTACGATCGAGGTTGATATTCTAGACTCCACTACTAAGAGACCTCTAACTAGGTCCTACGTTGTTGATAAGAATATCTCCAAAGTAGACGACATTATTGAAGCCCGCCAGACGTTCAAAGCTAGAACCGAAACTGGTCTTTCTTACAATACTGCGTCTATGCGCAAGACTTTACTTTCTAGAGGCTTTACTCAAGACGAAGTCGATACCATTCAATATGGTACGCAGCTCGAAGTTGCTGCTATGTTCAGTACTGTAGCCGATAAAGAAAACAAAAACTACCGCTCTGGTGTTATTCTTGAGTCCAATTATAAAAAGGCTAAAGAGATTGTTAACTTGGCTAACCTGTCTGGCAAAACCGAAAAGAATATGTCCACAAAAGAGCTCAAAGAGTACAATCTTGCCAAGCAGGTTATCAGTGCCTATGGTACAGATACGACTGATGAAAAGGTTATCGAAAACTATAAGAACTCTAAAACGTATTTAGAATCACTCAAAGATGAAAATGGCGTCATTAATGAATTAGCATTCGCAGGGGACGAAAAGAAATATAAAACATATTTGACAGCCAAAGAAACCGTCAAGTCATTCGAAGCCGCCGACAAAGAAAGCGAAGTAACCGCTAGACTTGCCAGTGCTCGCGCCTCCTATGGAAAGAAGTATCTATTCGGCCAAAAAGCTACTTCCGAGAAGAACGTCTCATTAGCTCAATACACATTTGACCAAAAAGAAGAAACTGGGTTTATGTTTGGCAAGTATAAGGAAACTCAGGCAGACCTTGCCAAGAATACCTATGTAGTAGGCTCCGGCGAGGCGAACAAAACTCGTAACTCAGTTCGTAAAGCTGTCTTGGATCGTGTTCTTTCCGATGTCCAGGTGACCTCTGGCAAAGACTCTGTATCTCCTGCTATTAAACAGTATATTACTGACCTTATGGACGAAGCGGAAGGGGAAGCACAAAATGAGGGAAATCCTGATAACGAAGACAGTCTCATCACTTTCAATACTGTTTCCCTCCACAATGCTGTTATGGACAAGATGCCCACTCTGACAGTATTAGCAGCACTTGATAGCCGTGATATTCTCTCTAATATCACTCGTCTTGATAATATTGGCATTCATGCTGATTCGCTTCCAGTATTTCTTAAAGAAGCCCAAGAACACGTTAAAAATTCGATGCTTCTCAACAAAGCTGATCTTACTACAGTCGCTGAAACCATGCTGAAATTCCAAAATGCAATTGAGTTTGCAACCGAAATTGGCGATAGCTTGAAGAACACTCTTGCTCCAATCAAGAATGCTAGCTATGATAAACTGGCTGGCAGAGAAGATGAAGAGGGCGAAGATGGAGGCTATGATTCTGACCAGTACGCCATGATGGGCATGCGTCTCGATGATGAAGGCTACAATTACGAAGAAGAGGGCGTTCAAAGCAACAAACCTATCAGGGATATTAGCGAAATAGATACTTATCTTGACTCTCTTGAAGATGTGCTTAAGTTGGTCGTATTTGACCCAGATGGTATAGCTCCGTACAGCGGAATCTATGAAGGCTTGAAGGCATACAAATTAGACTTCTCTACAAAAACTAAGGGCGTCTATGATCAGTTCACGGATAACGCATATTCGCTGTATAAGGGTATTGAGGGGCGCATCAAGGCTGGTAATAAGGCCGCTAAATTAGCTGCTAAAGAGCGTGCTGGAGATACTGAAGATGGCGAAGAGACTTCTAAGAAAACAAACGTAACTGGAGGTTATGTATCTTCTAATGAAAATAGCGTCTCTACAGCAGAAAGAGAATTCTACAATGCAGTTCAAACTTGGGTAGAAGGGAACAGATCTCGTACAGTAGCTCACGACAGTAGGGCTTCCAGAAGACCCGCGACTGAAGCCGAGATTAAGAAAGCTATCGCCAATACGTTAGGCGTCACTGCGTTTGAGGATTACTACAATACTGGCTACAACAAACACGGCCTATCCAATGCACAGCTCATCAAGACGTATGAGAAGGCTACGAAGTATGACGTCGAAGCCAAACAATTAACTAATGAGAAGACTAAAGAAAAATACGACAACATCAACTATGGCAAGACCTTCTACAGCTACGAACCAGGTTATGCAGAGTCTCTCAAAGTTAATGGCGGTTCGTACTACCAAAACCTAGGGCAAATCCAGAATGCTATTGTTACAATCGCTCAGCTCTCAAAAGACAAATCATCCTTTACCGAATTAGCTAAGCAAGTTGGCCTTATTCAAAAAGAAGTTCCTCTTAATATGGCAGACTCTACCGACCCGTATTCTCTCACCACCCAGAACCTTATTGTCGCAGGTATCATGACAAAGAATCAAGCAGAGTACGGACCAGCAAGCAAATTCAGTCAGCTCAAGGTCAAGGATTTCGCTTCTGTTGTTAACCTTGCCGACAAATACAACGCATCTGTCAACGCGGAGAAAGAATTTGAAGAACAAGATGATAAGGGCAAATTCCTCCAGAAAAACAAAGATGCTAAAACTCTTGCTTTGACTTTTGGTATCGACATCCGTACTGCCAATGAAAAAGAATATGACAAGATTGGGGAAGCATACAAACAACAGCTGAAGGACAATACTGTACAGATCGCAGAACAAGGCAAAACTTTGTACTCAAACTTAGGTCTTGGAGGTGATTTCGAAAAAGATGTTAATACTATTTCCGGACTGAAATATGATGATAAAAAACTCTATGACATCGTTGTCGCTGGTCAGCCATTCCGTGCTGAACAAGGGAATACCTCCTATGCATTGATTAATGCTTGTACCGACTTCGTAGACTCTACTCGTGACGACACCAATGTTATGATGGTTACTTTGCTTGATGAACAGGCTGAAAAGATCGAAAGCGTGCTTAACAAACGCGGGAAACGTACAAATGGTGATAGTGCGAATATTGTCTATAAGGCCACGCTGGACGAAAACACGCGGGCCGGCGGCACTTATATCGGTGGGCTGACAGTTCAGGAAGCTGCTGACAAACTCTACAATTCCTCTCAGAACACTCAATCTAAGGAAGACTGTTTGAAACACGTAATTAAAATCTGGGGTATCCAGAACCGTGATGCTGTTAAAGAGTCCTTCAAAGACAATTATCCTGACGCTGATTATAGTGATGAGGCATTTGACGCCGACTTTGACAAAGCTATCAAAGATGGTACGCTTAATGACTTCATGATCAAGTACGCATATTCTAAGAAGAAGAATGGTGATGAGGAATACTGGGATCTCACAGATGTTAAAGGTGGTGATAAGTCTCCTATTCTAGAACCGTCTAAAATTGAATTGAACGGTGAAACCTTCAACTCTGACTGGCGATTCTCTGGCAAGTTCAAAGCGGGCACTGTAATAAAAACCGTTAGAAAATCTTTCGACGTTTCCGGCATGACCGTAAGCAAAGCTGTCTCGTCAATCTATAAGACTATGGTTAATGATGCTAAGCAGGAAAAACAGTTGTCTAGCGATTCGAAAGAACTTGAAGACAAAACCGTACTTGCTCTGCCTAGTGCCGAGGATACATCCGATGTATCTTCTATAAAAAAGTTGTCTCAGGAAATCGTTAAACCCGTACTTGAGGCATACAAAAAACAACATAAAGATGCTTGGAATGGAATTAACGATCTAGTGAATACACGTGTTTACTGGGGCGCCCAAGAAGATTCAGCACCGTTGAAAGCCATTGCCTACAACCTCAATGAGCAAGCTAATAACGCTAACAAAAAAGCTGTTGACTACGAAAAAATTGAACGCATAACGCATATATCAAGCGACAGGCTTTCTGACAGAACCGCAAGTGCTCACTCAAACTGGAGAACTAACGCGACAATCGATGAAGTAAAGAACATAGCTAATGGCACAATCAAAACTGCTGTTCGTAGTGGTAATGCTAATCACCTTGAGAGTATGACCACCAATAAGGATATGTTCAATTCGTTAGCCAATAATACTAACGATGACAAACAGCTTGTTATCCTTGGCGACAAGTTTGTGTCTGGCATTTCTAATGATGTTAAAGCTGGTGCAATCGTAACTGTTAGCGATGAGAACGGTCGTACGGTTAAAGCTATTGCCACTGGCGACAAGGTCACGATTATGCGCACTGGTAAAGACACTTGGAAGTTCTCATATTCAGACAACGATCAGACTGTCTATACAACGAACACCGATGACGAGGACAAGACTTATGATGCTAAGACTCCTTCCTCAAAGAAAATCAAAAATGCCAAGTTGATCGTCACATCTAATGAGGCCAGTGCAAGCTCTGATATTGCCACAACTTCCTATCTCGCCTCCAGACTTGGTATTAGTACCGACCAGCTGAATAATGTTCTCAGGGGCATGAAATATGCAACAAAGGGGAATAAGGTGAAATCTGGTTCGAACATACTAGAATTGGTTGGCTTAGAGAAATACGGCCTTGCTAGAATGGCTAATAATGAGATCTCTAATGGAAATATCACTTCTAAGTATATTCTGAATAACGATACCTCTTTCTTCATCCTCGGCTCTGGCACTGATGCTGAGAATATTAAAAAGGCTTCTACTTCTAACAAAGCTAGCAACTTCTCAGGCTTCATGACTGGAAAGATTCTCTCGGACGGAACGAATACGTTATATACCGACAAAGATTTCGCCCAATTCCGCACTTCTGTCGACGAGACCGTCAAAGAGATTGAGACTGCTCGTAAGAGCGGCCGCACCATCGTTATGAACAAGGATGGCATCACCGGCCTTAAGGAGCTGAAAGACTCTGCTCCAAGATGTTATGACTACCTCGCATTCAAACTTGGACAGCAAGGCTTTACCATTACCATCGGCGAAGATGGCAAACAGACTGTCAAGAACACCAGTGCAACTCCATACGCCAGTTCTGTAAGAGTAAAGGCGAACATCAATGTCGTTACTCCTACTGGCTTCAGTAACCAAATCGTAGATATAGCCAATGACTTCGGTGCTGAGACTACCACCTTTGGACTTGCTAACGACAAGAAGACTGACAAGGCCAACATTAAGCGTAATAAGGCGAATTCGTTTAGCTCCGAGGAAGTCAATATCGCTGATCGTATTCTTAAGAATGCTAACTATGAGGACTCTGTTCTAGCTGAAGCTGAAGCTGATTTGGAATCTACTACTGCAAAGAAGACTAGAGGAAGAGTATCTAAAGCCGTAAAGGATTCTGGAGAAGCAGTCGATGAAGCTACCACGAATGCAGTTACTAAGAAGGCTAAGAACGCAGCTGAAGCAGAGAACAAGAAGAAGAATGAAGCTGTCTACAATGCTAAACTTGTTAACGCTCGTATCTATGCGGCTGTTAAGAATGCAGATATAGTTATCGCAGTAGGGAATACCTACAATAAAGATGGCTCTTCTTCAGTGTCCGCCAAAAAGGCTGAGATTTATGCTAAGTCTGCTGGTAAGAAGTTCTATCTCTATGACCAAACGCTTAAGAGATACTGGACTAACAACTATGGTGAAGCTGGACTTGGTTCGCTTGCACTTTGTAAGGAAGCTCCTCATCTTACTGAAAATACTGCTATTATCTCTGATACTATGACCGCTGAAGGCGTCAATGCTGTACGTGACCTGTTTGATTCTGCTTCTAGAACTGGCCTCGGCAATCTTACTGAACAGCCTGAGTTCTGGAACGGCGAATACACCTACCTTCCTACTGAAATGCTTGAACGTCAGTTGAAGCAGAATAGGCTTTACAGAAAATCCCTTTCTTATTACAACACAGTAAGCCAATACAGAGATAAGACGTTACTAACAGATAGACAAAACGAACTTATTGACACCAGCACAAGCAAGTCTCACGCTCTCAGTATGGACAAACCGTACATCAATAACACCTCCGCTAACAACTGGCCTATTACCACAAAATCGTACAGATATAATTCTGAAACTGGGAAATCTGAGGTTACTGGCACTAAGAATTACAAATTCTCATTGAGGACAAGCGTAGACGGTGAGTACAGTTTCGATAAAAACGGTTCTCCTGTCGTTATGCCTGAGTACGAATTTCAACTCGTCGAACTAAAAGAAAACAAGAAGACGAATAAAATTGCAGAAATTAAAGTTGACTTCGATTCCTTGGACGACATGGAAAAGAGAAGAGTTTCGGATGCTGTTACTAGGGAGTTCTATAATAACGGTAGTTATAGTGCAGAGGGCGCTAACACGGCAGCCAGGATGACACCTGATGGCGCAATTTCATATAAGGAAACTCCTTACAAGGCACAGGATCTTGATGAGATGAAATACAGTGACTTTAACAAGTCTAAAACCTATGTTGTTCCTGTAGAAGAGTTCGGAGATACTCTCCTAGACTTCCTCGCGGAAGAAGAAGCTACTGCTACAGACGTCTGGAAATATTCTGATACAGCTCAAGCTGTTGAGCAAGCGTACAACAAATATTCCAACGAGCTGACACGCCATGGCTATGAAGCTCCTGATTACTCAGCAAGCTTTTTCGCCTCAGATCCATCTACGATTGAATTAGAGATTGGTAATGCCTCTTCCCTTAGCAATGCTCTTTCGTATGAGTTAGGTTTCAGGCTTACTGGTGACCATAATAGTTTGGTGCAGATTGAGTATAGCAATAACAAGTTTAACTTGCTGTTGAAGCGAAAAAATGCTGATACTAATGAGTATGAAACAACCACTATAGACTCCTACGACAATGCCTATGACATGGCTGCTGTGTTATCCGATATCGGATCTACAGACAACAAAATTGGCGAAGGTTTTTACAACCATGAATTCTCAGTCTCTATACCTGGCCAATATAAAACCATAACATTGACAAACGGCCGTCTAATAAGTGCGACTGGAAACGGTTCGTTTGGCGATGAATTCTTGAGACAAGATATCCTTAACTGGATCAAAGATAAACAGGAAACTGATGGGGACTTCAACAAAAAATACTTGGGCAATATTATCTGCTATGACCAAGCGTACGAGCGTAAAGCGAAAGAGTCAAAGAGAGTTTGGGACAATGGTCTTGTTGTAACAGTTACCCGAAATAAGGATACTGGTGAGGAGGAACTTACAACCGTTAAAGGCTCCGAATTGACCACGCCGGGCAAAGATACTCTCTATACAAAAACTAAGAGTTTCGCAAGAGAAAATGCATCGCCTGAAGAAGAGATTTCTGCGCATTATGAAGATGTAGTTGACGACGTCAATTCGTCCCACTACTTCGTCCCAGTCAAAATGAATTCGGAAACTGGTGAATTCAAATACGATTTTAGTCAAATCGACAGCTATGATTGGGTTGTTTCTAGTAAGCTATTGCGTGACTACTACCAAGACCGTATGAAAAAAACGCTTCTTAACTGTAGCTATGCTAACGCTCTACATTCTATCAAGAACACATTCGCTTCTGATGACCGCTTCAACAATGCCACTGAGGTAGCCTATGAATCCTCTGATGGCCGTCTGAGACTTAGCAGGATTAGGTATAGTGCTGATGGCAAATACATATCGTATACAGTTGATGAACTTGACCCGTTGTATCAGCCGAAGAACAATAAGTTCGTACCGGACTACGAAACTGAACAAGCCTACAACGACCGTACCATCAAGTTCGCTATGAGGCCTATCTATGGTTCCTCTATCGACAGGTTCCAAGATGGTAAAGACGAAAGTGAGACTGTATTCAATTTCGACCGTGAAGGAAATGCCATTGCGGAAGATAATACTGCCATTCGTGGTGGTCAATACAGGTTCCGTAAATGGATTGATGGTAAGCCTCAATGGGTGGATATCGATGGCAATCCAATTGAATTGGACTTCACTGACCTTAAAAACCAAGATTATCAACGCTCTCGTGTTGAAGGACAGATTTCCGATATTGCCAATGAAGAGGCCAAGATTCGTTTACAGTATGGTATTACCCTGAACAAAGATAAGAAACATCAAAACCAATTCATCAAGAACCAGGTGGCTGCCAACAAAAAGACCGTTAAGGAAGGCAAAAAAGAACTGAGAGAAGCTGTGGCTAATGCTGGTATGAATGTCTATCCTGAAGCTGTTACTGGAGATACTCTTACCGCTGACCTTGTTAAAGAGTTCTATGGTGAGAAAAGCAAGCAATACAAAGAGTTCAAAGACCTTAAAGCCAGAAGAGATGAACTCATTGAGACTCAGAACCAATACCACGACTTCTATCAAGACAGAAACGGCTACATCTACTATGGCTCTAATAACACTCCTCATGGTTACGTTTCGACAGACAACCAGAAGGAATCTGCACAGACCTTCTTGGATACCATCACTAAAAACTCCGGCGTTAAAGTTGCTGACAGCGAGAATATCACTGAAGCTGAGGAACAAGAAATCGTCAACAGCAGTGCCAACAAGTCTGCTCGTAAGGATATGCAGAACGAAATCAACTCCAACCTCAACGCTGGTAGGATCAACTATGGGAATACCGAAAGCTATCTTGATATTAGTGCGACTGGTATGGACTACGCTACTGCTAAGAATGCTATTACTGCCTATGATAATTTCAACGCTGACTCTGCAGCCTTACTCAAGACTACTCAAGGCGAGCAAACGCAAGCTGGTAGCCGTACCAATCGTGGTGAAATGGGAACTGGTGGACACGTCCTTGTATCTCGTGATTACGCAAATACTCTTGAAAAGATTGCTAGTAATAATGGTGGTATCGCAGACAGCAAAGCTGTGAGCTTCTTCAATGAATCCTCTTCTAAGCTTTCTGAAATAGCAAAGACCATCCAAGACCAACAAATGGCTGGTGGTGTGGCTAACGTTAACGCTGCTACAATCGCTAAGATTCGTTCTGCAATCTATAACGACCCGGCTGCCGCTAAGCAATATATGGATGTGTTCCTGCTCGGTCGTAACCACTCTGAAGCTGCTGCCTATGTCACTACTAGGATGAACTTCATTAGTGAAATGGTGATGGCCACTGGTGATACAAGCGTACTCGATGGCCTCCAAAGAGCTGTCAGTGCTACTACTGGATTAGACGATGCTGGTGGGCTTGAGAGTGCATCGCACAATATCTATAAGCAGCTCAATGGTGAATATAGATACAAAGCCAAGAGCAAGCTTGGTATGTTCACTGAGGGTGTCCTATCCGACGTAGATGCTCTTCTGTCTTCCCCGACATTTGACGATACCTTCCCGATCCTTAAAGTACGTATGCTTGAAGTTGAGTACGATAACGCACTTCGTACTATGCAAAGGAATGGTCTTATAGACAACCTCGTATTCGACACTAGCGATATGCAACGCTCTGTGACCAATGCCAGCTTTGATCTGACTGACAAAGCTGCTGAATCTGAGATTCCTGAATGGGCTGAGACTGGCAAATATGGAGCTGGTGCGACCAAGAACGAAGAGGGCAAATATCTGTACTCTAAGGACGAGATAAAAGCTATGGCTATGAAGATGGCATATGCATCTGTTACTAGCTTCTTTGAGCCTAACAAGACCTTTAGAGCTACTATGGACAGCTTCTATTCCAACCACTACACCGACCTTGAACGTCGTGTTATGGCGGACTACACCGGTGCAACTAGAACTAAGTCACTTCTAGACCATGCTACCGATGCCTGCTTCGCTCTCAGATGGCGTCAAGCATTCTCTGGCAACATTCGTAACGGCGCTGTCTCTATGTTCTCTGGTCTAATAAAGAGAGCTGATGGTAGAGCATCTGGGAATATCGATGCGTTCTCTGCCTCTGCAGATAAGTTCGTCAACGCAAGAAACGCTCAGGGTGTTGGCACTGTAGTCTTACTTGCCATCTTGGCATATCTCTGGAACTCTGCCCTTGGTTACCACAACATTACGAACAGCGATCTTTCGCTTACCGATGAAAAAGGTAACTGGCAGATACCACCCATCCTGACTAAGATTCAGACCCTTGGTAGATTCTATCTTCCAAATGACACTGATGAGGATGGCAATCAGTACATTAACCCAAATAAGAGCGCACTTTCGCTGGACAGCTTCTCCTCCATGTTCTCTATGCCTAACTCTGTAAATAGAACACTTGACAAAGCTATCAATCCTAGCAACTATGCTACTAATTCTCAACGTGGCCTGATGTTTGCTGGTAGCTCCAACAGCGGGGTGAACTCGCTCCTTAACAACCAAGTAATGGCTGCGGTTGGAGACGAACTCATTGCCCAGAACCTCCTCTCCCCGTATCGTGCCATCTACGAAGTGATGTTCAATACCACCTACTACGGCAACAACATCTGGGAGCGTAAGTACTTGTCTGACGGTTCTGAGAACCCCAACTACAACCCTCTACGTAACGTGGCTGCATCTATGGCTCACATTACTGGCCTATTCGATCTGTTTATGTCCGATGGCACCAACAAGTGGGTGAAGGGCTATGGTTCATCTAGCTATGTGAATACTGGTAAGACTGGTACTGTTGCTGGCTCTGGTATCCTCCAGAACGAGTATGCCTCTGCCCTTATCAGCCTCTTCCAAGACGAACCTCTGTCTGGTATTGTGGAAGCCTTTGAGTTGCCTATCAAAGTCACCAACATTTCTGGTCAAGCTCGCTCAGACTTCAACACCAGCGTGAAGAACCAAATGGCTCAGTATGTGAAAGAGTATCTCGACGCTACTGAGAACACCACAGTCAAACCAGATACTACTGATGCTGAATACAGGAAGCTCGTTAAAAACTGTGCCAACCTAGTTGCCTCTTGGTCTGCAGACAACGAATACGTACTCGGGCAGAACCAAGAACTGGTAGCCTATGTCGCTAAGATTATGATGGCTGTCTGTGCTGGTGAGTATGATTCGTCACTCAACTACGTACAGAATGCCTACTGGAAGGCTAGCCAAACCGCTCAGATTGAATCTGGAGATAGCCTCTTCTTGGATGATGATGACCTTGAAGAGTGGATCAACTCTGGCAAGACTTCTGATGAGTACGCCGCAGAACGCAATAGGCGGTCTAAGGCCTACACTGATGCCGTCAATGATGAATACATCGCTAGACAGGCACTTATCTCCGCCGGTGTTCCAGAAGAATACTTCACTGAATACTCGTACGATGATGTCACCAGTGCTCAGACTACTGTTAACAGAATGGCTTACAATGCAGTGTTCAGCAAACTCAATAGCCAAGTTGGTGAGTTTAACAACTATGCTGAGCTCAAAGCCTACTATGAGACTCAGATTGATGCTGCTGATAGCACCAGCGATAAGGCTTACCTCGCAAAGAAATACAACTCAATCGTTAAGGAAGCTCTCGCTCCATACGTTGAGAAGTACGGCTATGGTATCCTTGTTACAAGCTATGCCAAGGGCTATAGCACAATCAACACCGCGGCAGATTACATCATCATTCCTGCAGATACAACCTATACTGGCTCCAATCCACGTGCCAACTACATCAAGGATATGTTCGGTGTCGGGTACAAAGATTCTAGCAATCTTACTTCCGATAAGGATGTTCTCGAAGTGTATACAAAGGCTACGCTCGCTGCACACAATGGTGCATTAGCGCAGTCCAAGAGCCTACTCGATCGTCTCATCAAGCAACGGAAGAAAGGTAGCGTGTATATCTCTGACTACGATATGAGCAGAATCCTAAGACTAAGAAGCACTCTTGAAGCGAAAGCTGGGACAAAGACAGCAGCCATAGCTTAAGAGTGAATAAAAGGAGTATAGAATGAATAAACCCCAATCTGCTCACTCCACCCCCATCCGAGAGGATGGGGTGTGGGGGAGCTCGAAGAACAATGAATATGACTATGTTCTTCGTTATATAGCTGAAGCTATTGACTACCGCACTAAGAAGGTAGAGATGACTACCCGTGCAATTGATGCCTATAAAGGCATTCCTAGCAAGAATGGATACAAGCGTGGCATTGAAGCCTATGCTGGACTCTTTGAAAAGGAGGACACCACTCGTGCTGACAGCATCCGTACTCGTTGTAAGAGTATTCCTTCCAAGAGAAGCACAATTGTTATGCGTGCCATAGACTCTATGGTTGCTCAGGCTCAGGGTGGCGTAGGACAGTTTGAATGTGCCCCATACGATAAGACCTTTGAGAAGACGCCTGAGCTAGTGGATGCACTTGATGCCGCAGCTATGGACTTCTATGAGAAGAATAAGATTGACTCTAAGATTTCTACGATGATTGAGTGGGCTGGTCTATCTGGTGCCTGCTATTCGTACCTTGGTTATGACCTAGACCGTAGTATCGACAATGGTCGTATTGATATGCAGATTATTCCTGACACTGAGATGCTTATCGACCCTGTTTCCTCCAAGCGTAATAACCCTCGCTATATTGGGCACCAAACGAAGATGAGCTGGACAGACCTCAAGGACCACATCATCAAGACTGATGTTCCTGGTGAGTACATGCTTGAGAGCTTGAACAATGTTGATACCTATCTCCGTGAGGTTGAGTACTGGGTTAGCAAGTACAATGGCAACTTCACCTCCCTCTCTACTTCTATTGCTCAGGATGGTACCCACTATGCTGGTACCGTTTATGGCCCTTGGTGTCGTGAGAACCTGCCACATCATATTGATACCTTCTACAAGGGTTCTGCTCTTGCTTGGAAGAACCGCAATACAAAGTACTCCCGCAACTTTGGGAACTTTGTAGATGGTGCTGATGACGATAAGTATCACGCTGATGAGGTTGAGGTGTCCTATCTCTACGACCTTCGCAACCACATCCAATTTACTGTGGTAAACCGTAAGTTCATTATCGAAGCTAAGAGAAACTACCTCCAACGGACTATAGACTATTCCTACTTTGAACTTGACGAGTTCTCTGGTCAAGCGTTAGATATGACTGGCAAGAAGAAGATTTCTATTGATCACCCATATGTAGAACTCGCCTATAAGAAATCCCTTTGGGAAGCCTATTCCTATTCGCCTCTAATCCACATCCTAGACCTCTTTGACGATGTCTGTGCCCTTGAGACTATGATTGCCCACACGATCCAGATTATGACCCCAATCACCTTCACTGGTAACCCCAAAGACATTGAGAAGCTTGGTGCTATTGCTGGCGTATCTGGTGAGGCCATCAAGGGATTCATTGCGAACTCTGTCACAGTCCTCAATAAGGCTGTAGACCTCTCTCCCGCCTTGTCGTTGCTTAGCCGCCTTGAGAGCCAGATTATGCAGATTATGCACGGTCTAGACATCCAACAGCAAGGTTCCATCCTCGGTGACCGTGCTACTGCTGCTGAGGCTATGCAAGGTGCATCTGTTGTATCCCAAGGATTGAACTCTATCCTTGCCAACATTGAGTCCTGGGCGTCTGAACTCGCTAAGAAGATGTTCAAACTCACTGTTATCTATGAGGATGATGACTTTATGTATGACCTCAATATCGCTGGGAAACACATCACCCTCACCCGCCAAGACCTTACTGGCGACTTCGGTATCAAGGCTGTCCTCAAATCCAAGATTAAGGCTGAGAGACACATCCAAGCGAACAACACCATCCAATGGTTCGTACCTCTTATGTCTACTGATGCCATCGTGAACAAGGAAGCCTACGCACAATCCATCATCCCCACCCTGGCTGAAGGATTCACTCGCAAGACTATTGCTTCCTGGTTCGTACCTACAGAAGAACAGAAGCAAGCACAAGAAGCTCAAAACGAACTTATGCGGCAACAAGCCAAGGCTCTCGAAGCACAAGCCAAGAAGGACAAAGGTATCGACTTCTCTGCTATCGATCCTTCCAGTGGTGGTAAGTACGGCATGGCAGATATTGCTAGCTCCCTTGGTGCTGGTACCGCACTTGATCAGAATGGTAATCCTTACTTCCCTGAACAAGGCCAACAGACCTCTCGTCAATTAGCCTATGGTGAGGGACAAGAACTTCCTAGTAACCGTACTGGCGAGGGTAACACCCCATCCAACTACCCACAGCAAGACTCTGGAGACCTAGTGATGATTGACCCTGGATACTCCACTGACAAACCTGAAGAAGAAGAGGCTAGTGACGCTACAATCAACGCAATCCTTGGTGCTGAGTCTGGTGGGCAGTATTATAATGATGGGCTTACTGGTAACAACAGTGCCTACAATACCAGCAACAATGGTATGTCTGCGTACAACAACGCTTTAATGAAGAATATGATTGGATAATTTCATGACTACTTCACCCTGCAAATATAACAACCTAACGGCCCGAATCGGCAAGACTGCTCCTTCTAAGGTCTATGACTACATTCGTAAGGTAGAGATAGATGGATACCCACGAGTTAGGGCATACGCTGAGGCTATCGACCCAATGATTTACGACCTTACCCCATCCCAAATTGGAGATAGGTTGGACTACTTACAGACCCACTACCCTGGCTACAAAGAGCTTAAGGAATCTGTCCTCGCCGAGAACAAGGACTGGAGTCTTCGTAAGTCTGTAGCCATCCAGAACAAGGCTGTAGACCTACTAAACAACCTGCTGGACAAAGCCAACCAAATCGCTACTGACCCCAATACGGACGTTAAGGAACTCAGTACTGCCATCAGTACGCTTAAAGCTGTTATGCCTGCTTTCACTGCTGTGTCTAACAATGCCTCCAGAGACATCAACACAACGGACAAGAAGACTAGAGCTGGAAAGTTTATCAACTAATGTTAGAGCTTCGTTATGCTGGGTGCCCAGACTGCCTATCGTCTATGAAGGCAGTCCTAAGAAATGTCGGATACTACCCAAGCAAGAACTATAGGGTTACATATCACGATGACCATAGAAAAGATGCCATATATACCAAGCGTCCTGACTACCTCAAAAAGTTCACTGGCGGAATACTATACAACCCAGACACTGAACAATGGTTGGACTTCTATGATACGGCTCACGAGAAGCTAATCGTCAAAGCCAACACGGAGGATGAAAAGCGTCGATTATTGGCACTTTTAGGCCAATTAGAAGCCAAATCATAAATATGCCCTGTGAGCTCACCAGAGCCTCTCTAAGGCCCTTCTGCCTTCAAGATGGTAACTTATACTACTTTGGGGGTAGAGGGGCCTTGTAGGGCCTTCTAGGGGCCTTAGAACGCATTTTTGAAGGGGGGGTGTTGTAGAAACCAAAAAACCCCTTTTTGAGGGGGTTTTTTGTCTTCTTTATACTGGTTTATTCCAAAGGGCAGTTAAGATTTTATTTCGTGAACATTGGATTGCGAAACATTAATAATAAAATGGAAGAAAAATAATAGAACTAACAATTTTTTCAAAAGAGAATGAAAATTGAAAACACATCATATATTCCAACAGATAACCCCCAGCAAGGGGCCCCGCATGCTTTGGAACCAGTAGGTGCAAAGTGTTGTTTTAAGGCAACTAACTTATGAATCTATTATAGCAAATTGTTTGGCTTTTGCAATACTATTCTTTGATGAATGTGCCGTTTCTCGTGGCACCTTTCCTTCCTTTGATTTCTTCGTATGCCCCAGCCAGACACTCCTCGGGATCCAGCCCACAGA
>R18__coassemble_1708_pt1 | contig 20449 bp, 9 predicted proteins | sample R18__metabat2_high_PE_031 | metagenome-assembled genome bin R18 | reverse complement strand
AACGATGTCCGATACCTAAAGGCATCGATATGATGTGTGGGAACAACCATACCAGGCATAAGAACCGAAGGAGCAGCGAGCGCAGAAGAATGCTCGCATTCATTCTGCCGAGTCGCGTCTGAGGAAGACCGCAGGTCAATGCCTGGCTACCATATCTAATCCCTAACGGGATATGCCGGTCCGCATGCGTAGTTTTTTTCCACTATTTTACGGTCCAATTTCCCGACCATTTCACGGCGACAAGCAAGAAAAAAGCCATTTTTCGGCTGCCAGAGGAAAAAACTCTAACCCCTAACCTCTAACCTCTAACCTTTTTCACTATCTTTGCGCCCTAGAAAAACAACTTTGTCATGAAACATCTCTTCTCGCTCCTCGCATGCTGCCTCGCGGCGGCAGGGAGCATGGCACAGACTCTGGTCATCGAGTATGGCAACGACATCGTCCGCGTGCTGAAAGGCAAGGACCACACCTCCTATTCCGTGGTGCGCACACCCGAGAAGGCACAGCAGCCCTCGTTCCACTACGAGGTGGACAGCGAAGGCCGCGTGACGTTCCGCGACCTCCAGGGCCACATCCTACTGCGCGAGACAGACAGTCACACCACACCCATCACCGAGGGACCCAACGCAGGCTTCGCTGCCGTGAGCCAGACATGGAGGCTCGACAAGGACGAGGTGCTACTGGGACTGGGTCAACTGAAGGACCCCGTGCTCAACTTGCGCGGCAAGGACATACGCATCTGGAACGACTACACCGTCATCACCATACCCTACCTGGCCAGCAGCAAGGGCTACGGCATCTACTGGGACAACGCCGGCGAGGGACGCTTCCGCGACAACCGACACGGGACGACCTTCAGCAGCGAGGTGGCAACAGGCATAGACTACTACTTCATCTACCACGACGGCACGCAGGACGGACTCATGCAGGGCGTGCGCCAACTCTCGGGACAAGCCACGATGTACCCACTCTGGACCACAGGCTACTGGCAGTGCCGCGAGCGATACAAGAGTCCCGAGGAGCTCCTGGGCGTGGTGGACGAGTACCGCCGCCGCGAGGTACCCCTGGACGGCATCGTGCAGGACTGGCAGTACTGGGGACCCGACTCCAACTGGAACGCCATGCGCTTTGACAACCCCAACTACACGGATAAGTCCCAGCAGATGGTGGACGACGTACACGCCCGACACGCACACATCATGATCTCCATCTGGCCCGACTTCGGGCCGCAGACCAAACAGTACCAAGACCTGCAGAAGATGGGAGCCCTGCTACCCTTCGAGACATGGCCCATGAACTGCGGGGCACGGGTGATGGATGTCTTCAACCCCAAGGCACGCGAGATGTACTGGCGACACCTGAGCGAGATGTACAAGATGGGATTCGATGCCTGGTGGACCGACTCGACCGAGCCCGACCAAAAATCAGCACCCGATGACAATAACTTCCTGACTCACGACGGGACGTGGCGGGCCGTACACAACGCCTTCCCCATGGCCACCAACCGCAGCATCTACGAGCACATGCGCAAGAAGCCGAACGGCAAGCGGGCCTTCAACATGACACGCTCGGGCACCTTCGGACTGCAACACTACGGCACGCTGTGCTGGAGCGGCGACGTGCAGTCCACCTGGGAGGAGATGCGGGGACAGGTCACCTCGGGACTGAACTTCGTGATGTGCGGCAACCCCTACTGGAACACCGACCTAGGCGGCTTCTTCTGCTGGGACTACCACAACAACCCGCACGATGCCTTCGCCAAGGAGCTCAACACACGCTGGCACCAGTGGGGCACCTTCCAGCCCCTCATGCGCAGCCACTGCTCCTCGCCCATGGTGTGCGAGATCTACCAGTTTGGCGACGAGGGCGACTGGGCCTACGACGCCATCAAGGAGGCCATCAAGCTGCGCTACCGACTCATGCCGTACATCTACAGCACCGAGGGCGAAGTGATGCTGAAGGGAACCACCATCATGCGACCCTTTGTCTTCGATTTCCCCCACGACAGCGTGGCCATCCGACGCGGTGACGAGTATATGTTCGGCCGCAACCTGCTGGTGAAGCCCGTGACAGAACCCCTCTACACCTGGCAGGACGAGCACCGACACGGCCACGCCATACACCCCGACGTGAAGGGCATGGTGCGCACCGTGGAGGTCTATCTGCCGCAGGGGACCAAGTGGTACAACTTCTGGACCAATGACGTGAGCGAGGGTGGCAGGACCTATCAGGTGGAGGCTCCCATCGACGAGACACCGCTCTTCGTTCGTGCAGGAACCATCCTACCGTGGGGACCCGAGGTGCAGTATGCGGGTCAGAAGGACTGGCAGACGCTGGAGCTGCGCCTCTACCCCGGCGCCGATGGTGACTTCACGCTCTACGAGGACGAGGGAGACGGCTATGCCTACGAGCAAGGGGCCTACTCACTCATCCCCATACACTGGGACGAGGCCTCCCACACCCTCACCATAGGTCAGCGCCAAGGCTCCTACAAGGGCATGCTCACCCAGCGCGCCTTCGTGGTCACGTGTGAAGGGTCAACGGTCATCGGTCAACGGTCAACGACCCACACCATCCCCTACTCCGGCGCAGCCATCACGGTCTCTCTCGAATAAATAATTATTGTTGCGCGAGTCTGCGCACGCATATAATTGACGCAAATATCGAATGGAAGTGCTCTCCTCAAACAGAGGGTACTTTCAATTTGTAAGTTTGCATTTTTTTGACGAAGGAAAAACGCAAAAGACCAAAAAACGAGGGTCTTTCTGTTAAAAAAATGCTCTCGTTTATCTTTTTTCACATTTTTCGCTAAAAAAACTTTGCCGTTTCGGAAGAAATGTCCTAACTTTGCGCCCGATTTTGGTGATTGATTATTTCGGATAACAAAATAACAAAATATAAAGTAATGAGATTTTCAGAAAGACGTTTCGGTATGTTCTTTCTCTGCCTGGTGGCATCGCTGTCGATGGCATGGGCACAGAAGACCATCACGGGAACAGTGTTGGACGAAACAGGAGAAGGCGCCATAGGTGCCACTGTCAAAGTGGAAGGCACGAACGTGGGTGCCGTCGCAGACATGGATGGTCACTTCACCATCAAGAACGTGCCCGAGAATGCAAAGCACCTCGTCATCTCGTGCATGGGCTACGAGACACAGAAGGTAGCAGTGAAGAACGGCATCAAGGTGCAGCTGAGCCCCGCAGCCAAGGCCATGGAAGAAGTGGTGGTGCAGGGTATGCGCAGCATGGACAAACGCCTCTTCACCGGCGCCTCCACCCAGGTGAAGGCCGAGGATGTGAAACTGGACGGTATCGCCGACGTGAGCCGCGCCCTGGAAGGACGTGTGGCCGGTGTGAGCATCCAGAACGTCTCGGGAACCTTTGGTACAGCACCTAAGATTCGCGTGCGTGGTGCCACCTCCATCTACGGCACACAGAAGCCCCTGTGGGTGATCGACGGTATCATCCAGGAAGATGCCGTGGAGATGGATGCCGACGACCTCTCGTCGGGCGACGCCGTGACACTGATCTCCAACGCCATAGCAGGACTCAATGCCGACGACATAGAGAGTTTCCAGGTACTGAAGGACGGCTCGGCCACCTCTATATACGGCGCACGCGCTATGGCGGGCGTAGTGGTCATCACCACCAAGCGCGGCAAGGCCGGCAAGAGCACCATCAACTACACGGGCGAGTTCTCCACACGTCTCATCCCCAGCTACAACGACTACAACATCTGTAACTCGCAGGAGCAGCTGGGCATCTACAAGGAGATGGAACAGAAGGGATGGCTGGAATTCTCGTCGCTGGTGAACAGCTCCAGCGCAGGACTCTACGGAGCCATGTACACCCAGATGGCCAAGTATAACGCCGAGACGGGCGGCTTTGACCTCCCCTTCACCGACGCCGCCATGGGTAAGTACCTGCAGACCGCCGAGTACCGCAACACAGACTGGTTCTCGCTCCTCTTCAACAACAACATCACACAGAACCACTCGCTGAGCATCTCCACCGGTACCGACAAGGCCAGCATGTATGCCTCGCTGAGTATGATGGACGACCCCGGATGGACCAAGCAGAGCCAGGTACAGCGCTACACAGCCAACATGAACGCACAGTTCAAGGTGAGCAAGTGGGTGACCCTGCAGATCCTCTCGGCAGGTACCTACATCGACCAGAACGCACCCGGCACACTGGCACGCACCACAGACGTGGTGAGCGGTAGCGTGAGCCGCAGCTTCGACATCAACCCCTTCAGCTTCTGCCTCAACACCTCCCGTACACTGGATCCCAACGCCACCTACAAGCGCAACTACGCCGACTTCAATATCTTCGAAGAGCTGGAGAACAACTACATCAAGAACACACAGGCCGACCTGAAGTTCCAAGGACAGCTGACGTGGAAGCCCCTGCGCGAACTGGAACTGAATGCCGTGGTGAGTTACCGCACACTGCAGACGGCCCAGCAGCACTTCATCCTCAACAACAGCAACCAGGCCAACGCCTATCGCGCCGGTGTGGGTGACCCCAATATCCAGTACTCCAACACCTACCTCTACACCGACCCCGACGAACCCAACTCGCTCCCCATCTCGGTGATGCCTGAGGGCGGTATCTACATCCGCAACGACAAGAACGTGTCGCAGCTCGACTTCCGCGCCACAGGCGAGTGGAAGCACTTCTCCAAGAACGAGGACCACCTCATCGACGTCTTCTTCGGCATGGAGGCCGGCAAGGTGGACCGCGACGCCATCCTCAACACCCAGTACGGTGTGGACTATGACAACGCCCGCGCCGTGATCAACACGCCCAAGTTCTTCAAGCAGGCCAAGGAAGAAGGCACCGAGCTGGCTTCGTTCAGCAAGTCGTGGAGCCGCAACCTGGCATACTTCATCAGCGGCACCTACTCGTGGAAGAGCCGCTACACCCTCAACCTCACGGGACGCTACGAGGGCTCCAACCGACTGGGACGTGCCACCAACGCACGATGGCTGCCCACGTGGAACGTGTCGGGAGCATGGAACGCACACGAGGAGGGCTTCTTCAAGCGCATGATGGCCTCGAGCAACAACGCCTTCTCGCACTTCACCCTCCGCGCCTCCTACTCGCTCACAGCCGACCCAGGCTACAGCAGCATCTCCAACGCCATGGCCGTCTATTACTCGTCACAGGAATGGCGTCCGCAGGGCGAACAGATGGAGATGGTCATCGGACTGAGCCGCCTGGCCAACAACGACCTGACCTACGAGAAGAAGCATGAGCTTAACATCGGTTTCGACGCCGGCTTCTTCAACAACAGACTCAACCTGGTCATGGACTTCTGGTGGCGCAACAACTACGACCTCATCGGCTACATCCAGACACAAGGCGTAGGCGGCGAGATAGGTAAGTACGGTAACGTGGCCGACATGAAGTCGCACGGCGTGGAGCTCACCATCTCGTCCATCAACATCAAGAACAAGAACTTCACGTGGAACACCGACCTCACCTTCTCGGTGGCCCGCGACGAGATCACCACACTCAAGTCGCGCTCCAACGTCATCGGTCTGGTACAGAGCAACAGCTCCAACCACTACCGCGTGGGCTATCCCGTATCGGCCATCTTCTCCATCCCCTTCGTGGGACTGAGCGATGAGGGTATCCCCCTGATCATCAACGAGAGCGGACAGGTGACCTCCACCGACATCAACTTCCAGGAGTACGAGAACCTGGACTTCCTCAAGTATGAGGGTCCCACCGAGCCCCCCATCACGGGCGGTTTCAACAACGGTTTCCGCTACAAGAACTGGCGCATGAACATCTTCCTCACCTACGCCTTCGGCAACAAGGTGCGTCTGGACCCCTCCTTCTCGGCAGGCTACTCCGACCAGAGTGCATCGGTCAAGGAGTTTAAGAATCGCTGGATCAAGCCCGGCGACGAGGCCTACACCGATATCCCCGTCATCCTGAGCAAGCGTCAGTACTATGACAACTACCAGCTGGCCTACGCCTACAACGCCTACAACTACTCCACGGCACGCATCGCCGACGGTGGCTTCATCCGACTCAAGGACATCTCCATCGCCTACGACCTGCCCCAGAAGTTCCTCACCAAGGTGGGACTGAGCAGCGCCTCCGTGAAGCTCGACGCCACCAACCTCTGTCTGCTCTATGCCGACAAGAAGCTGAATGGTCAGGATCCCGAGTTCGTCAACTCCGGCGGTGTGGCCACCCCGCTGCCCAAGCAGTTCACCCTGACCCTGCGTCTGGTTATATAATACCTCTGACCTAAAACACACACGACTATGAAAAGACATACATTATATAATAAGGTCTTGTGGGCAGTAGCCCTCGCGGCTCTGCTGGGCACCTACAGTTGCAAGGACTTCCTGGACCAGGAACCCGATGAGCGCGTCATCATCAGCAACGCCGACCAGGTGATCAAGCTGCTGGGAACAGCATACGCCACAGGCAACTGGGGATGGATCTGCGAAGTCTCCAGCGACAATGTCATCGACGTGAACGCACCCTTCAAGGACCTGAAGGGCAAATCGACCGTACACTACAACCTCAGTCCCTACGGACGCGAGGACGAGGAGGCCTACAAGTTCGAGGCCGTGAAGTCCTCCACGGGCACCGACTCGCCCACCGACGTGTGGGAGAGCTGCTACCACGCCATCGCCACAGCCAACCATGCCATCTACTACCTCGACAACATCTGTCGCGAGCAGTACCTCAACAAGGACACCACCGAGAAGATCAAGGCCGCCTATGCCGAGGCCTACCTCTGCCGTGCCTACAACCACTTCCTGCTGGTGAACATCTTCTCGCAGGCCTACAAGAACGACGAGGATAGCCGCAACGATGTGGGCGTGCCCTACATGACCGACCTGGAGGAGAACCTCATCGGCACCTACGAGCGCGGCAATGTCACCGACACCTACAAAGCCATAGAAAAAGACCTCGAGAAGGGTCTGGAATGGGTGAGCAACGTGAACTACCAGAAGCCCAAATGGCACTTCAACATCAACGCAGCACACGCCTTTGCCGCACGCTTCTATCTCTTCAAGCGCGACTACGCCAAGGTCATCGAGCACGCCAATGCCGTGCTGGGCGAGGACTATGAGGTGCTGCCCACCAAGCTGATGGACTACTCGGCCTTTGACAGCTGCTCCACCAGCGGCGAGTATGCTCTGCAGTGGCAGACACCCGATGCCGCCAACAACCTGATGCTGGTGAGCACCTACTCGGTGCAGTTCCGTCGCCAGATAGGACGCCGCTTCACCTCCGCAGGCGATGCCCTCAAAGCCATCATGTACCACACCAGCACCGACCACAACTGGACGGCACTGCCCACAGCCTTCGTGGCAGGCGAGTCGTTCTACGACGGCAACTCCGACCACGGCCTTATCAGCGCACGCATCGCCGAGGAGTTTGAGTACAGCGACAAGGTGGCCGGCATCGGCTATGCCCACATCATACGTCGTGAGTTCACCGCCAACGAGCTGCTGCTGGAGCGTGCCGAGGCACGTCTGCTGTGCGAGCAGCACGACATAGAGGGCTGCGTCAAGGACCTCATCGCCTACGAGGACAGCCGCATGTCCTTCAGCGAGAACGACAGGAAGTACTACGACCCCAAGCAGATGACCCGAGAGATGATGGAGAACTGGTACGACCCCACCAGCACCTCGCGCGTCAACGTGCTGGACGACTGGACCTTCACGCAGCACATCGACCCCACGTTCGTCATCCCCGACTACTGCTACACCTACATGAACTGCCTCAACGACTACCGCCGCTACGAGACAGCCTACACGGGACTGCGCTTCTTCGACCTCAAGCGCTGGGGACAGGAGTACTACCACGTATATAGCCTCAACGCCGACACCATCTGGATGCGTCACGACGACGTGCGTCGCGCCATAGAGCTGCCGCAGGAAGTGCTGGCTGCCGGTCTGGGCACCTCGCGTCCCGAGCCCGACAAGGTGACTCCCACCGAGTACCACGAGAGCGTCCCCTCCTGCGACCGCAGCGCACAGTCCAGCCGTTGACCTAAAAAACACCGTAGACCTAAAATAGTATGAAAAAGATTTTCTATATTCTCTTCGCTGGCATGGTCTTGACAACCTCCTACGCCTTGATGTCATGCAGCGAGGAACTGGACCCCAACAGCATCTTCGACACCACGGAATATCCCCTAGACAAGAGCTCCTACACCTTCCCCCTCGACACCTTCTGCAAGGTCAACTACCTGGAGCCCTACAACCTGAAGTACATCTACAAGATGGAAGACGTGGGCACCGACATGGACTATAACCTCATCCCCGCCTCCTACGACAAAAGCATCCTGCTGGCCGTGCTGTGCAAGTACCTGTGGTACGACGTGTACCGCGAGTATGTGGGCAAGGAAGAGGGCGACGGACTCACCTTCCTCAAGAAGTACAGCCCCCGCATCATCCACGTCATCGGCTCGCCAGCCTATGACCCCAACAAGCAGACCGAGACACTGGGTACGGCCGAGGGTGGACTCAAGATTACCCTCTACAAGGCCAATAGTCTGAACCCCAGCGACATCGACTTCATGAACACCTATTTCTTCAAGACGATGCACCACGAGTTCAGCCACATCCTCAACCAGAACGTGAACCGCCCCACCGACTTCGACCTCATCTCCCACGGCAAGTACAACCCCCTGGACTGGAACGAGACACACGACTCGCTGGCCCTGGGACGCGGCTTCATCAGCAACTACGCTTCGTCGCAGGCACGCGAGGACTGGGTGGAACTCATCGCCAACTACATCGTATGGGACACCATCACCTGGAACAAGATGCTCACCACAGCCTCCTTCCAGTGGGAAGAGGTCAAGAACGTGAAGGCCGAGTATTGGGAGAAGATCAACCGTCAGGTGGGTGCTGGCTTGGCCAACCGCGACACCGTGGGCTACAAGGTGGACGTAGAGGCCTCCTACGCCGACGGCAAGGACTACCTGCTGCGAGTTGTGCGCAAGAGTGTGCAGCGTGATGCCGACGACGAGTTTGCCGTGACCGACGAGAACGGCAACATCGTCTATGTGGAGACACAAGGCTTCAATGGTCGCACCGTCATCCTGCAGAAGCTGCAGATGGTGCGCGAGTGGCTGGAAAAATACTTCGACTACGACCTGGAGAAAGTGCGCATGGCCGTACAGCGTCGTCAGTATGCTACAGACGAGAATGGCGACTTCCTCTTCGACACCTACGGTCGCTTCGTCAACAACCTCACCTATGTGCGCCCCGACGGTACCACCATCGTGGACTCGCTCGTCAACCAGGTGAAGGAATACGAGAAACTCCAGCAGAAGCAGGATTAAGAAGTTCAAGAGTTTAAGAAGTTCAAGAGTTTAAGAGTTCAAGAGTTTAAGAGTTCAACGCACCGCGCAGCCCAACCGTTGACCGTTGATCCTTGACCGTAGACCTAAAATATTATGAAAAACATCACCTATTATAGTTTCGTCGCCGCCATCACCCTGGCCATCATGACCACGGGATGCAAACGCGAAGAGGATGACATCTTCGACAAGTCGGCCGCCAACCGCATGACCGAGGCCATCACCACCTACAAGACACGCCTGGCCGAGGCCAAGGGAGGATGGCTCATGGAGTACTACCCCACCACCAGCGCCAGTAGCGAGGGCGTGCTCATCTGCGCCAAGTTCAACACCGACGGCTCGGTGGAGGTAGGCACCATCAATAACTACAAGGACGACGGACAGACAGCACCCTCCTACGAGAGCGACATCTCGGCATGGGATGTCATTGCCGACAACGGTCCCGTGCTCACCTTCAACACCTACAACAACTGCATCCACTACTTCTCGGACCCCTCCATCTACAAGACAGCCTACGGCTACGAGGGCGACTACGAGTTCACCATCATTTCCATGGGTGAGGGTGCCGACAATGCCATGCTCAAGGGCAAGAAGAGCAAGGCCTATATCAACTGCTCCCAGCTGCCTGAGGGGACCGATTTCAAGGAGTACCTCGAGGGCGTACGCACCTATCAGAGCGAGAAGTTCCCTTCCTCGGCTCCCAACTACAACCTGCTGCATATTGGCGACAGTCTCTACCGCGTGGAGGATATCGCCACCAAGACCTGCAACATATACCCCTACAACGGCGACAACGTGGCCGATGAGAGCTACCACAAGTACCTGCTCACCCGACACAGCAACGGCAAGTACTACATCCGCTTCAACCAGGCCTTCAGTTTTCTGGACCAGGAGATGCAAGAGTTCGAGCTGGACGAGGAGGCCGATGTCTTCAACTGCGTGGGCAACAGCAACGTGAAGCTCACCGGTGCCGACCCCACGACGTTCTTCGTCAGCAAGTTCAAAGAGAGCACCTACACCTCCACCAAGGAGGCCTCCGACAGTCTGCTCAACCTCGTGGCCGCCCTCACCAAGGAGATGAAGGCCAAGAAGCAGGACTACAAGCGCTTCACACTCACACTTACCAACGATACCACCATGACCCTCAACCTCGTCTATGGTTCCAAGAACGCTAAGGCACCCTTCATCTTCAGCTGCAAGGAGGACGGCGGCGTTTTCAGCTTCAAGTACAAAGAACCCGGCACCACGGCAGGAGGCAATCTGGTGGCTGCCTTCCCCCACCTGGATGAGCTGCTGCGTCTGATGACAGGAGACTTCGTCATCGACAAGGCCCACAACGCCTTCGACCTCACACTGACCACCCTCTCCCGCAAGGACGACAAAGACCTGTGGATGATCTTCACGCTATAAAACACATAGAGCACAAGAGTTTAACAACCTTTTTATTAATCTTTAAAATTTGTTCGCTATGACAAAAAGATTACTCATGATTGCCGCTGCCATGGTTCTCGCCGCAGGCAGCTACGCACAGCCCCAGAAGGCTAGAAACATGAAGATGGACGCCCAGCAGCCCGCTATGAGCATCTCCATCTCCGATGAACTGCACTATGCCGCAGAAGCCGGCGTGCCCAGCGTGGCACCCCGCAAGACGCCTGCCGACAACGGTATGTACTATGAGAAACCCGCAGGTTCCCTCTATGTGGGATGGAACTTCGAAGGGAGCGGCTACGGCCCCACCTACTTTGCCGTTCCTCCCTTCCAGGAGGCCGTGATGCCCTACCATTTCACCCCCAGCCTGCTGGTGAAGAACCCCACTTGGGAGCTCCGCTATCCCAACGCCGAGGCCACGTATGACGTGAGCGATTGGGCCGTTACCGACGACTCTATCTTCGTCATTCCCGAGATGTATCCCCTCCAGTCCTACGCCATGCCTACCATGATCCTGGGTCTGAGCGAGTACGTCATCGCCAACGATGGCTACTACTACAAGCAATATCCCAACAATTACTACCCCCGCATCAGCACCTGGGACGGCACCGTTGCCATGACCCCCTACCACGACCACTCTGACGAGAATATCAACTACATTGGTTGGTCTGGCTTCAACAAAAGCCATTTCCTCTTCGGCTCGGGCTCCAAGACAGAGTCTTACGTGGAGGAAGAGACAGGCGACACCATCACCGGCGTTGACTGCCCCATCACGAGCATCTTCATGATGATGGGCACCACTCCCGGCCCCCTCTACATCGAAAGTGCTTTCTGTGACGTGCTCTCCTGGCTGGACGAGCCCATCGCAGAGGGTAAGGAAGTCACCCTGACCTTCTACAACCCCGAGACACAGGATGTCTATGGCCAAATGACCACGACCCTCGAGGATATGGTCATCAACGACAGCTACCCCGAAGGCTACAGCACCGACTACGGCACCATGTGGTTCTTCAAGACCCTCTTCGCCAACTGGCAGGAGGATGAGTTCGGCAGTCTCTACAGCGAGCCCGTCGTTGTGGACGGTCCCTGGGCCATCGAGATCTCCGGTCTCGACCAGGAAGGTGTCAGCTTCGGTATGCGCGGCTGCCAAAACATGGACGACGATATCATGCCCGACGGTTACGCTGTCGTAGAGCTTCCCAACGGCGAGACAAGGCCCTACCACTACACCAGTCACCTCTCCTTCAACGTCACCTTCAATGCCATGTTTGACGGCGTTAAGGTCATCGAGGCCGACTCCATCAACGGCGAGTGGTGCGAGGAGGTTAACGTCCTCAAGCTCAGCGACGACGGCACTACCGTCAGCAACGAAGGCGTGAGCGAACTGAATGGTGCTCTCGTATATACCGCCATGCCTCAGTATGGCTACGGCGAGGATGCCGAGGGTAACTACTACCTCCTCGGTGCCGAGGACGAGGATGCCGAGTTCAACTACGACACCACCGAAGACCTGCCCGAATGGATCACCGACATGACCGTCGATGTATCGGGCTGGGAAGAAGGCTACGGCCAGACCATCGTCTCCTTCGTAGGTGAGCCTCTGCCCACCGAGTGCGCAGGCCGCATGGCCATCCTCTACATTGAGGGTAAGGGCGTCGTTTCTGAGGCACCCATCATCGTCTATCAGGGCGACCGCACCGCCAGCGTCAACTCTGTCGAGGCCAAGGTCATTGCCAGCAAGGCACGCTATAACCTCGCCGGTCAGCGCGTAGGCAAGAACTACAAGGGCATCGTCATCGAGAACGGCAAGAAGTTCTTTGCAAAATAAGACCAGCGGGAACCTCCCCACTGAAAAAAAAATCGCTAAAAGAGACGCTCGGGAAACATTTTCCGGGCGTTTCTTTTTGTATCCTCACCGAAAAAGCGTACTTTTGTGCCCGCTTACGGACGTTGGATACGTTAAAAACAGCCGTTGACCGTTGACCGTTGTCCTTTAACATGAAAACTCACCTGATATGAAAAAGTACATCCTCACCACCCTCTGCCTGCTCGTCGCCATCGTGGCAGCAGCACAGACCATCTCCACACAACGTGCCAGACACCTGGCTACACAGTTCGTGCAGCAGCGCCTCAACACCCTCGCCACCACGACGACCCAGCCCGTCTATGTGGTCAACGGCACGCAGGACGAGGCAGCCGACGTCTATGTCTTCAACGTGCGCAACAGCCTCACAGCCCACGACGGTTTCGTACTCGTGGCTGCCGAGGAAGACCTGGACGACCCCATCCTGGGCTACAGCGACGACGGCGCCTTCGACCTCCAGAACGCTCCCGCCAACTTCCGCTGGTGGATGCAGCAGTATGCCCAACAGATAGAGTACTGGCGCAGTCACAAGACGGAGAGCGGTCAAGGGAAAACGGTCAACGGTCCTGCCTTCTCCACACCAGGCAAGGTCACCGTGCCTCCCCTCCTCGGCGACCTGCGCTGGAACCAGACCGTCCCCTACTTCAATATGACCCCTGTCGATGACGGCGAACACTGCATGACAGGCTGCGGCGCCACCGCCATCGCCATGATCATGCACTACTATAAGTGGCCACTCCAGGGCACCGGAAAGCGCACGGACGCCAAGCGCACCACAGAGACCGTGGACTTCTCCCAGTCCTACTATGACTGGGCCAACATGCTCCCCATCTACGGCAAGAGCAGCTCCTACACCGAGGCCCAGGCCAATGCCGTGGCCAAACTCATGTACGACTGCGGCGTCGCCTCCGACATGAGCTACGGCGTGGAAGGCAGCGGAACCACCGACCCCGCCTGCCAGAAGGCCCTCATCAACTATTTCCGCTACAAGAGCGGCATCAAGCTCTCCAGCGTCAGTGGCCTGCGCACCAGCCTCGACACCACCCTCAAGGGCGAACTGGATGCCGGACGTCCCATCAAGTTCTCGGGCTGGGAAGACGCGGCAGGCAACGGCGGCCACACCTGGGTGTGCGACGGCTACGACGACAACGGCTACTACCACATGAACTGGGGCTGGGGCGGCATGGAGAACGGCTACTTCAAGACTACGGCCTGCTCCGTGCAGGGCAGCAGCCTCAACAGCAGCCAGACCATCATGTACAACATCATCCCCGACCGCACCGCCACCACCGTGGACGGCATCACCTACAACCTACTCAACAGCGAGCAGGCCGAGGTGGCACGCTGCGCCAGCGGAACCTACTCGGGCGAAGTCACTATACCCGCCAGCATCACCGTGGACGACGTGACCTACAAGGTGACGCGCATCCAGGCCAACGCCTTCGTGGGCTGCGGCAGCCTCACCGCCGTCAGCATCCCCAGCAGCATCACCTACATCAGCGGCGGTGCCTTCGCTGACTGCGGCTCGCTGGCCACCATCACCGTGCCCTGGAATACCCCGCTGAGCAACGTCAAGCCCCTGGCCTTCGGCAATGACATCCTCAACGCCACCACCCTCGTCGTCCCCAAAGGCAAGATCAAGAACTACGCCTCCAACAATACCTGGGGCCGCTTCACCAACATAGCCGACACCGAGGGCACCACCACGCAGTGGACCGCCTGGGAACCCTACGAGAAAGGTACCGGCACCTACACTTTCCAGAACAACGTCACCCGCAACGCCGGAGACCAACAGACCAACATCCCCGTCTATTACCGCACCCAGGTCGATGACGCCAACCAGATGCAGCTGTGGCTGCAGAGCTGGTGCAACGACGTGGACCTCTTCGTCTGCGTGGACCGCTCCACGGGCAAATGTACCGTGGCCAAGCAGAGCATAGGCTACTCCCAGTCCAGCGCCACCGCAAACTACGACATGGGCGAGTTCTACGTGAGCGACTACCCCACCTACAACGCCAGCTACACCTATGCCAAGTACCCCTGCACCCTCGATGAGCAGAGCGGTCTCCTCTCCATGCGCCTCTACTACTTCGTGAGCGCTGGCGGCTGGAGCGGCTCCGTGGCAGAGACTTTCCAGATTGATCCCCTCAGCGATTGCCGCATCACCATCGGCGACCTCCCCTCGGCCACCACGGCCAGTGAGGGCACGGGCCAGCAGGTCATCAACATCGAGCGCGGTGACCAGGCCACCTTCTACAAATACGTCCTCGTCCAGCGCGAGCTCCACGACAGCGAAATCAGCGCCTATGCTGCCGACATCATCAGTGGTTCCATAGACGCCACCATCTCCACTGCCAAGCAGCTCAAGCTCGCCCTGCCCGAGGAAGGCATCTACACCTTCATCGCCGTCAGCTACGACAGCAGCTACAAGGGTCAGAAATATGCCGCCACCACCTTCCGCTTCTACAACGAAGCCAACTGGACCTCCCTGGGCAAATGCAAATATACCGACGACGCCCTCACCACCACCATGAGCACCAAGCTCTCCGCAGCAGGGCCCTACCTCGTAGAGATCTTCCAGAACGACTACAACCCCGGACTCTACCGCCTCAAGGCCCCCTATGGCAGCACCTACCCCTACGCCAAGAACGGCACCTACACCAACCAGACCGTCTATATCGACATCCATGCCGAGGACCCCGAAGGCGTATATATCCGCTACCAGACCACGGGTAAGGACCTGCAGAAGAAAGGCACCGCCTACATCTACACCAAGGCCGCGCAAATGCTCGATGAAGGCCAGACGCTCGACCAGGTCAAGGCTGCCGGTGTCTGCGGCACCTTCACGGGGCGCACCTTCACCTTCCCCGCAGGGGCCATCCTCATCGACAAATACGGCACCAGCGAGTACACCGAGGCCAACCTCAGCGGCCAGTGGCTCATCGACCTCTCCGAGCTTCCCGCAGGCATAGCTTCGCTGTCAACAGTCAACGGCCAACGGCCAACGGCCACCTACAACCTCGCCGGCCAGCCCGTAGACGCCACCTACCGCGGCATCGTCATCCAAGACGGCAAGAAAATATTCCGCCGCTAAGCCCATCCGAAGGGCCAAGAGTCAAAGAGACATTTTCGTCCAGCAACACCCATTCAACCCCTATTTATTCACCCTATTAAAACTTTCTGCGTATGAAACAGGCTCTTCGCACACTCCTGTGCAAGTTATGCACACTCGCCATGCTGGCAGGATTCAGCATGGGCGCCTACGCCAAGTACGAAGCTACGCTGCTCACCTCTGCCGAGGTCCTCGGCATGGAGAACGGCACGAGCAAGCTCGTCGTCATCGGCCAGGCCCACAAGAACAACGGCTACTTCTTCGGCATCGACAACAGTGGCTCCAAAGTGAGCACCCTCTTCGGTGCCACCATGGAAGCCGGTTTGGTGACCGCCGGTAAGGTGGCCAATGACGACAGTTACCGTCTCCTGCTCTCCAAGACCAACGAGGGCAAGTACGTCATCGAAAGCGCAACCTCGACGGGCAACTACCTCGTGAGTACCCCCGCCTGGGGCACCACCGAGTTCGGATGGACAGCCCTGGAGGTAACAGCCCTCGGCAGCGTCACCGACATGAGCGCCGACTATGACCTCGGCAACCTGGTACGTTTCTCCACCGACGGCGGCGCCAACTACTTCAACTCGCAGGGCAACATCGCCAACTGGGCCATCAAGGCCGGTACCGGCGAGTGGTCCGTGTGGTGTGTCTATGCACTCAGCGAAGTCGAAGACCCCGAGCCCGAACCCACTCCCGAGGTTCCCGAGGGTGCCAAACTCATCCGCTTCTTCCAAGACAACGGCAATGGACCTCGCTACATATATGCCTCCAGCGCCAGCACCTTGGCCACCGCTACAGCGCGACAGGATGACGGCTCCGACATGTGGCTTATCGACACCATCTCGGCCGAGAACGGCACCTACAAGATCAAGAACGTCCTCTACGAGACCTATATCAACTACAACGCTCAACTCGATGCCAGCGGTGCTACCACCTACATCGATGCCACCAACCCCGCCGCAGCAGGCTTCTCCGACAAAGTTTGTATTGCCGTCACCGATGGCACGCTATACCGTCTCCTCTGTGCCGGCACCAACAACAACATCGGCTACGGCACCCGCGCCAGCATCGCTCTTGGCTACAGCGCATGGGCAGGCAATGCTACATGGTGGAGAAACTGTGATATCGTCAATGTTCCAACAGCCAAGGAAGCTCTCCAGGAGGCAGTGGACAACGCCAAGGCTGCGGGCTATGGCGAGCATGCAGGCGAGGCAGGTTATCTGTCTCAGGACGTTGCTGATGCCATCCAGAACGCCATCGTTGCAGCAGAAACTGCCATTGCAACTGGCGAAGGTATCAATGAGGCTCAGACTGCCCTCAACGATGCTCTTGCAGCTGTGGCTGGTGCAGTGGTTATGCCTAAGGTGGGCAAGACCTACATCCTCCGCAACAAGCAGTATGACGGCACTAAGGACTACACACTCTACATGACCTCCGAGGGGCTGCAGATTGCAAGTGCTACCGATATGAGTACTGCAGCAATGTGGATCCTCGTAGATATGGGCGTTGAAGGCAAGTATTCATTCAAGAATGTGGCCACTGGCAAGTATATGACCTACAAGTGCCACAATGCAGCCCAGTCCTATAACGGCGGCGGCGTAGATGAGTATGTTTCTGTCTATTGCGACTGGACCATCACTTCCGACTATGCAACCCTTCCTGGTACATTCTTCCTCGGAACTACACGTGCCAACAATGCTGCTGGTACTATCAACCTGAATTATGACGGTGCATTCGACGGTTGGGGCGGCACAAGTACTGGTTCTGCTACAGACTATTGCAACCTCTTCTACCTCGACGAAGTTTCCCCTCTCACCGATGGTGAGGACTACTACATCCTCAACGTCTCCACCGGCACATGGCTCGGCGGCGCCAACAGCTGGGGCACCCAGGCTTCTGTCGTAGCTCACCCGCAACCCTTCAAGGCCGTCCTCGCCGAAGGGGCCGTGAGCATCTACTCCTTCGACTCCCACACCTACAACAAAGCCGCCGAACACTTCCTCGGCAACAACCTCTACGTGGATGCCACCACATTCGGCTGGGACGTAGAAGCTCAGGGCGGCGGCGTCTATGCCCTCGGCAAGACCGACGGCTACATTGCCACTCAGGAAGGCTCCACTGTTCTCACCACCGTGGCAGATATCACCCCCGCCTCCCAGTGGAAGCTCTTCACCAAGGCCGACCTCCTCGCACAGCTGGCCACCGCCACGGAAGAGACTCCCGGCGATGCCACCTTCCTCGTGAAGGCCGCCAACTTCTCGCGCAACCAGTTCAACAAGAACTTCGAAGGTGCTTGGACTGTAGAGGCCAGTAACTGCACCCTCTTTGGTGGTAATAACGACAACACCTGCGCTGAGAGCTGGCAGTCGGCTTTCCACGTTTATCAGACCGTAGAGGTCCCCAATGGCTACTACAAGCTCACCGCTCAGGCAGCCCTCACCGACTACGCTGGTCTCTATGACGGCAGCAACTACCCCGTATTCTATGCCAACAGCGAGTCTGTTCCATTCAACAACATGGAGGAAGCAGATCGTGCTACAAGCATGTCCAAGCTCTCTACAAGCTTCACGGCAGGCAAATACCCTGTTGGTCCTCTCTATGTCCAGGTCACCGACGGACAGCTCACCGTGGGCTTCCAGGGTACCCGCACCGACACATGGGCTATCTGGGACAACATCGAAATCAGCTACCTCGGCAACCCCCATCAGGTGGAGATTGGCGAGACCGGTAGAGCTACCCTCTATTACCCCGAGGCCCTCTCCATCCCCGAGGGCGTGAAAGCCTATACCTGTGTCGTTGGCGAAAATGGCGTCGAGAAGACTGAGGTGACCGGAGCCATTCCTGCCGAGACACCTGTTCTGCTCATGGCCGCAACCGCCACCTACAAGTTCTACCCCACCACAGCTGCTGCCCTCAACCAGGCCAACGACCTCGTGGGCACGGTCCTGGAAGATGGTGAGACCTTCGCCGAGGAAGGCTACAAGTACTACATCCTCGCCGACGGCGAAGACGGTGTGGGCTTCTACTGGCAGACTGGCACCGAGGGCAACTCCGTCCTCTGCGCCCAGTACAAGGCCGCCCTCCGCGTGGCTGCCGAGGAAGAAGGTGGTCTCGTGAAGTTCTACGGCCTCGATGGCGAGACAAGCATCGAGAACGTTGAGAATGCCAACACCAACACCACCGCCATCCGTTACAACCTCGCCGGTCAGCGCGTCAACGCAAACTACCGCGGTGTTGTCATCGAGAACGGTCAGAAGGTGCTGAAGTAAACCTGACGCTCCGAACGGGCTGAAGTAAACCTGACGCCCTGAAAGGGCAATATCATTAAACCCTAATAAGCTATGAAGAAAACTTATATGACCCCCGTTCTCGCCGTAGAGGAACTCTACGTGGAGAACATCATCGCTGGCAGCCCCGCCATCTTCGACAAGGAGACCGACAAGGACCAGCTCGCTCCCGCCGATGGCGACCTCTGGGATGCCACCCCAGCATGGTAGCATGCCACCCCCGCGTGGCAGCGCACGCACCCGCGTGATATACACGCGCCGCGCGATACATAAATAGGTCATCCCCTCCCGGCTCCCAGCCGAGGGGGGATGATTGTGTTATATACCCAAAGAGACAAAGAGACAAAGGGTCTATGATGAGGTTATGAAAAGTATTACAAGCTATCAATTTGATATTTTTTCGTGCCATTTCTGGAATTTTCTCCATATTTTATACTTTTTTTAGATTTTTTATTGGTGGTTTCACGAGAAACACATACCTTTGCGACGCATTTCGAGATAACAGAAGGATCAACCGAACTCTCACGAAGACATCATCAACCAATATCAATCCAATTATTCACCCCTTAACACAAACAAGCTTATGAAGAAACTGTTTTCAGTTTTGGCTCTCGCGATGACAACGTTCATCGGCCTGAGCGCTCAGAGTCTCACCGTCATCGAACGGACCGAGCCAGGCAGCTACAACCTCTGCGCCGAAGTGGAGGCCCAGCAGTTCGCCCTCGATGCCACCCTCGTCAACGCCCTGCCCATGCCGGTCCGCAAGGCCCCACAGCCCAAGAAGGGTGCCACCTGGGTCTCCGTCGGTTCAGGCGCTTTCACTGAGGGTACCTTTGTCGTGGCTCTTGAAGCCGCTGCCACGACCTGGGATGTCGAAGTGGAGCAGGCGGAAGGCACCTCCCTCTATCGCCTCGTTGACCCCTACGGAGAGAACTGCCCCTTTTACTCACAGATAGCTGGCTTGCTCGGCACCTACACCAACAGCTACATCCAGATTGACGCTACCGACCCCGACAATGTCACCATTGCCGAACAGTCCATCGGTTGGGGCGCCTACACGCTATCTGCCACTGGCGGAAAACTCGTAGATGGCGTCGTGACCTTCGACGGCACCGCCTCAGCCTCAGGAGCCAGCGGTTCCCTCACCATCAACTTGGGCGACCCCTGGTCTGAATGGACAAATTTCTGTCCTGCAGGCGACAGCATCGGTTACTACACCTACTACAAGTTCTGGTCTGGAGTTCAAGACTCTATGAAGATCTACAACCGCTACTATAAGTATGCACCTGAGACCCAGCAGTTCAAGATTGCTGACTGGGGTGGTGGCGTAGATCTGATTATCGACTACGACAAGACCACAGGTGCTTGTACCATCGCCAGCCAGTACATTGGCTACGACTACGGAAGCTATGG
>R18__coassemble_1702_pt1 | contig 20595 bp, 12 predicted proteins | sample R18__metabat2_high_PE_031 | metagenome-assembled genome bin R18 | reverse complement strand
GGCTCCTCAACGCGCCCGCCCCGCGCCGGGGGGCCGCGGGCAATGAGGTGGGGGGCCTGGCGGAGGACGTGGGTGCAGAGGAGGATGCCGGCGAGGTCGAGGAGGAGGAGGAGGGGGAGGTCGATGCGAACGGGGACGCTGTCGATGTAGTAGGTGGCGGGGTCGAGGTGTATGAGGTGGGTGGTGCGCTGCAGGAGGGCGAGGGCGAGGGCGAGGGCGTTGCCGAGGAGGAGTCCGCGACCGACGAGGAGCGTGGCGAAGTGGAGGAAGATGCGGCGCAGGAGGGTGTCGGTGGCCCCCATGCTCTTGAGTACGGCGATGAAGCGGGTGCGTTCGATGATGATGATGAGCAAGCCCGAGACGACGGTGAAGAGGGAGAGGCCGAGCATGATGGCGAGGATGACATAGACGTTGGTGTCGAGGATGTCGAGCCAGGAGAAGATGCCAGGGTAGAGTTGGCGCAGGCTGTAGGCTGCGCGGGTGTCGCCGTAGTCGTCGTGGCGGCGGTTGACGGTGGTGTAGAGGGTCTGGAGGACAGAGTCGGTGTGGGCGTCGGGGAGGAGGCGAATCTCGAGGCCACTGCACTGGTCGGGCTGCCAGGAGCGTAGGGCACGCACGGTGGCGAGGTCGGCGAAGATGGTGGTGTTGTCGAACTCGGCGAGGTGGGTCTCGTAGATGCCGGCTATGGTGAGGCGGCGGGTGCGTACGGTGTGGCTGAAGAAGTAGGCGAAGACGCGGTCGCCGGTGTGAAGCAGGAGGGTCTGGGCCAGGTGGCGGGAGATGAGGATGCGACCTGCGGCGCTGTCGGCCGAGAAGGCGGGGATGGTGCCCTCGACGAGGTGGGCGGCGAGGAAGGAGGGGTCGAAGTCCTCCCCTACCCCTTTGAGCAGGACACCCTGGAAGTCGAGGTCGGTCTTGAGCATGCCCGTCTTGGTGGCGAAGCGTTGCACGTGAGATACGTCGGGTATGGCGGCGATGGTGCTCACGAGGGTGCTGTCGGCCTGCATGGGCAGGCTCTCGGAGGCGTAGGGTGTCTGGGTGTTGAGGACCTGTATGTCTCCGCCGAAGCCCACAGCCTTGGCGGTTATCTCGCCCTTGAAGCCGAGGATGACGAACACCGAGAGGAGCATGACGGTGACACCCACGGCGACGCCCCACATGGCTATGGTGACGGCGGTGCGGGAGAGGTGCTGGGAGGCATCTCCCTCGTGGTAGAGGCGTCGTGCTATGGTGTGGGAGAGGGACAAGACGGGGTTCAGACGGTGCGGCCAGGGTAGGCTTCGAGGGCACGGGCAAGGACGAAGAGGGCTCGGGTGAGGTCTTCTTTCTTGAGGACGTAGGCCAGTCGTACCTCGTCGCGTCCCAGTCCGGGTGTGGTGTAGAAGCCCGCAGCGGGGGCCATCATGACGGTCTCGCCCTCGTAGTTGAACTCGCTGAGGCACCAGGCACAGAATTTCTCGGCGTCATCGACGGGGAGTTTGGCCACGGTGTAGAAGGCCCCCATGGGGATGGGGCTATAGACGCCAGGAATTTTGTTGAGTCCGTCGATGAGGCATTTGCGTCGCTCCACGTATTCGTCATAGACATCGCGGGCATAGTCGTCGCCAGCATCGAGCGAGGCCTCGGCGGCTATCTGTCCGATGAGGGGTGGGGAGAGGCGTGCCTGGCAGAATTTCATGACGGCTTTGCGCACCTCTTCGTTCTTGGTGATGAGGGCTCCTATGCGTATGCCACACTCGCTGTAGCGCTTGCTGACGCTGTCGATGAGGACGACGTTCTGTTCGATGCCCTCGAGGTGGCAGGCCGAGATGTAGGGCGAGCCGGTGTAGATGTATTCGCGATAGACTTCGTCGGAGAAGAGGTAGAGGTCGTATTTGCGTACGAGGTCGCGTATCTGGTTCATCTCGCGACGGGTGTAGAGGTAGCCTGTGGGGTTGTTGGGGTTGCAGATGAGGATGGCTCGGGTGCGTTCGTTGATGAGTTCCTCGAACTTCTCCACCTTGGGGAGGGAGAAGCCCTCGTCGATGGTGGTGGTGACGGTGCGTATGACGGCGCCTGCGGAGATGGCAAAGGCCATGTAGTTGGCGTAGGCGGGTTCGGGCACGATGATCTCGTCGCCAGGGTTGAGACAGGAGAGGAAGGCGAAGAGGACAGCCTCGGAGCCTCCGCTGGTGATGATGATGTCGTCGGGTGTGACGCTGATGTTGTATTTGGCGTAGTAGCCCACGAGTTTCTGTCGGTAGGAGAGGTATCCCTGCGAGGGCGAGTACTCGAGTATGGTGCGGTCTATGTCGCGTATGGCTTGTATGGCGGCTGGGGGTGTGGGGAGGTCGGGCTGTCCTATATTGAGGTGATAGACGTGGATGCCTCGAGCCTTGGCGGCGTTGGCCAGGGGAGCCAGTTTGCGGATGGGCGACTGTGGCATCTCGGTGCCTCGGATGGATATTTTGGGCATGACTCGTTGGGGTGTTGAATGTTGGTACAAGTATTTTGGGCGCAAAGGTACGAAAAAGTCGAGAGACGAGAGCTGAGAGCCGAGAGTTTTTTTGCGAAAAATGGGAAAATGTCGAACTTTATGCTTTTTTAAGATTTTTTTTGGGCAAAAGATTTCGGCGAACGAAAAAAAATGGCTTAATTTGTGTCGCAAAAAAGGACTTTTCAACCGTTTTTATATGGAAATAAGCAAAATCTCGGGGCTGAAACGCGAAGACTTCCAGTCCACTATCCAAGGGAAGCGCACCGATCTGTACACGCTGGTGAACAGCAAGGGGCATGAGGTGTGTGTCACGAACTACGGCGGCGCCATGGTGGCCATCATGGTACCCGACCGCGAGGGCAAGATGGCCAATGTGGTGCAGGGACACGACAACATCAAGGATGTGGTGGAGAGTCCCGAGCCTTTCCTCTCGACCCTCATCGGACGCTACGGCAACCGCATCTGCAAGGGCAAGTTCACATTGGACGGCAAGGAGTATGACCTGGCCATCAACAACGGCCCCAACCACCTGCACGGCGGCCCCACAGGGTTCCATGCCCGCGTGTGGGACGTGGTGGAGGAGGATGGCAGCCACCTGGTGCTGCACTACACCTCGGCCGACGGCGAGGAGGGCTTCCCCGGACAGATGGAGGTGACGGTGGTCTATAGATGGACCGACGAGGACGAGCTGGTGATCGAGTACAAGGCCACGACAGACAAGAAGACCATCGTGAACCTGACGAGCCACGGTTTCTTCAGCTTGGCAGGCATAGCCAACCCCACCCCCACCATAGAGGACCTGCAGTGCCAGATCAACGCAGACTTCTATGTGCCCATCGACGAGACGAGCATCCCTCTGGGCGTGGTGGCTCCCGTGGAAGGCACACCTTTTGACTTCCGCGCTATGAAGGCCGTGGGACGCGACATCGATGCCGACGACCAGCAGACACGCAACGGCGCAGGCTATGACCACTGCTTCGTGCTGAACAAGCGCGAGGTGGGCGAGCTGAGTTTTGCCGCCAAGGTGGTGGAGCCCCACACGGGACGCACCATGGAGGTCTATACCACCGAGCCCGGCGTGCAGGTATATACCGACAACTGGGCCAACGGAGCTCCCGGACAGTGCGGCAGCACATTCCCCCGCCGCAGCGCCATCTGCTTTGAGGCGCAGCACTTCCCCGACAGTCCCAACCGCAGCCATTTCCCCACCGTGGTACTCGCCCCAGGCGAGACGTACACGCAGACGACGGTGTATCGTTTCGGCGTGGACTGAAGACGCGGGACGCTTTTGCAGATGTGCAAAATGCAGATGGCTTTTGCAGACGTGCAAAATGCAGACGATAACTTACCTTAACTAAACAAATAAATAAATAAACAACCAAACAACAAACAACATGAGTAACAAACAAAAACAATGGGGTGCCATTATCGTAATGATTGCCCTGTTTGCAATGATTGCCTTCGTGACGAATCTTTGTTCGCCAATGGGTGTGATCGTGAAAAACCAATTCGGCTGCTCCAACTTCATGGCCATGATTGGTAACTACGGAAACTTCATGGCATATCTTGCCCTGGGTATTCCTTCGGGTATCTGCCTGAAGAAGTACGGCTACAAGAAGACTGCCCTCATTGCCCTGGTGATGGGTATCGTGGGCATTCTGGTGCAGTGGCTGAGCGGCTCGGAGAGTTTTGGCGGTTTCGGCACCTACCTCATCGGCGCCCTCATCTCGGGTGGCTGCATGTGCATGCTCAACACCGTGGTGAATCCCATGCTCAACCTCCTCGGTGGTGGCGGCAACAAGGGCAATCAGCTCATACAGACTGGCGGTGTATTCAACTCGGCAGCAGCCGTGGCCGTGTACATCATCATGGGTGCGCTCATCGGTGATGCCACGAAAGCGCAGATCTCGGATGCCACACCCGCCCTGTTGATTGCTCTTTCCATCTTCGTGATAGCCTTCATCGTCATCCTGTTTACCCCCATCGAGGAGCCCCAGCAGCAGACCGAGGAAGTGAAGGAGGAGAAGGACAAACACAGTGCCATGTCGTTCCGCCACTTTGTGTTGGGCGTGCTGGCCATCGGCCTCTATGGCAGCGTGGAGATGGGTCCTCCGGGATTCATCCTGCAGTATCTGACCGCACAACCCGATGCAGCTACTCCTGGTCTGGGTCTGGATGCTGGTTACGCAGGCACTCTGGGTGCTGTATTCTTCATCTTGATGCTCGTTGGTCGTTTCGTGGGTGCCTCCATTGGCGCCAAGGTTTCGACCAAGGCCATGATGTCCACCGTGAGCTCTCTGGCCATCGTCCTCATCGGTGTGGGTATTTTCCTGCCTCAGACCCTGACACTCAATATCCCGGGTATCGACTATGTACAGATGAGTCTCATCTGGGGTGAGGTTCCCGTGAGCATCTTCTGCTTCCTGCTCGTCGGTCTGTGTGCATCGGTGATGTGGGGAGGTATCTTCAACCTCGCTACAGAAGGACTGGGCAAGTATACTGCCATGGCTTCGGGTATCTTCATGACCATGGTTTGCGGCTTCGCCATCACGGTTGCCATCCAGGGCTGGGTTGCCGACATCAGCGGCAGCTACCTCATCAGCTTCTTCGTGCCTCTGGCCTGTTCCGCTTACATCCTCTACTACACCATCTGGGGTAGCAAGAATGTGAACACCGACATTCCCGTAGAGTAATCCTTTATACCTTATATTATATAACACATACAGAATCATCATGAAATTGACAGTAGAAGATGTCCGCAGCCGCTTCGTGAAGCACTTCGACGGCAGCACAGGATCAGTCTATGCGGCTCCCGGCCGTATCAACCTCATTGGCGAACATACCGACTATAACAACGGTTTTGTCTTCCCAGGCGCCGTGACACAGGGTATCATTGCCGAGCTGAAGCCTAACGGCACACGCAACGTGCGTGCCTACAGCATCGACATGAAGGACCTGGTGGAGTTCTGCCTCGACGACGAGAAGGGACCAAACGCCACTTGGGCCCGTTATATCTACGGTGTGTGCCGCGAGATGATGGCACTGGGAGTGCCCGTGCAGGGTTTCAACACCGCCTTCGCAGGCGATGTACCCCTGGGAGCCGGCATGAGCTCGAGTGCTGCCCTGGAGAGCACCTTCGCCTTCGCGCTGAACGACCTCTTCGGCGACAATAAGATAGAACGTCTGGAACTGGCCAAGGTGGGTCAGCGCACCGAGCATAAGTATGTGGGCGTGAACTGCGGCATCATGGACCAGGCCATCTCGTGTCTGGGCAAGGCCGGCAACCTCATGCGTATGGACTGTCGCTCTGGCGAGGTGGAGTACTTCCCCTGGAACCCCAAGGGCTACAAGCTGGTGCTCGTGAACTCGTGCGTGAAGCACGAACTGGTGGGCAGCCCCTACAACGACCGTCGTCTCTCGTGCGAGCGCGTGGCTGCTGCCATCCACGCCATCCACCCCGAGGTGGAGAGTCTGCGCGATGCCAGCTATGAGCAGCTGGAAGAGGTGCGCAGCCAGGTGAGCGAGGAGGATGCCAAGCGTGCAGCCTATGTCATCGGCGAGCGTGAGCGCGTGCTGACAGTGTGCCAGGCCCTGCAGGACGGCGACTACGAACTGGTGGGACAGATGATGTACGAGACGCACCACGGTCTGAGCAAGGAGTACGAGGTGAGCTGCGAGGAGTTGGACTTCCTCAACGACATCGCCAAGGAAGAGGGCGTGACAGGTTCGCGCATCATGGGTGGCGGCTTCGGCGGCTGCACCATCAACCTCGTGGCCGAGGAGCTGTACAATAATTTCGTTACCGTGGTACAAAAGAAGTTCCGCGAGCGTTTCGGCAAGAACCCCATCATCATCGATGTGGTGATTGGCGATGGTGCACGCAAACTGTGCTAAGGAACAAGCGATACGCAGAGAAAAAGGGAGCCTTGCCGAGTGGTGAGGCTCCTTTTTTGCAAGAAAAAGTGGGGCGAAATGAATTTTGTGGGCATCGAGGCATACAAGTTACGGGAAAAATGCGTAAATTTGTCACGCATTAGGGCGTTTCGGACCCTTTTCTGACCAAGAAATCTCATTATTCACCCAACCTAACACACTTTTTTGTATGAAGAAAACCGTATGTACAGGAATGGCCGCCATGGCAGCCGCATTCCTCATGGTTGCCTGCCAGGAGCAGCAGCCTCAGTCTCAACTCACAGTCAGCGGTCTGGACCCCGAGCTCTTCGAGGACAGCGTGGCTGGCACCAAACTCGTGACCCTCAAGAACGAGGCCGGCATGGAGGTGTGCGTAACCAATTTCGGCGGTCGCGTCGTCTCGGTGGTCGTCCCCGACAAGGACGGCAATATGCTGGATGTGGTGCTGGGCTATGACAATGTGGCCAACTACATGGACAAGGAGGGACATGCCAGCGACTTCGGCGCAGCCATAGGTCGCTATGCCAACCGCATAGACCAGGGCCTCATCACCCTGGACGGAGAGACCATACAGCTGCCACAGAACAACTTCGGTCACTGTCTGCACGGCGGTCCCGATGGTTGGCAGTATCGCGTGTATGAGATCATGGAGCAGACGGCCGACAAGGTGGTACTGCAGCTGGTGAGCCCCGACGGCGACATGTCGTTCCCCGGCGAGGTGACGGCTCAGGTGACCTACACCCTGACAGAAGACAACGCCCTGGACATCTGCTACGAGGCCACCACCCTGGCTCCCACCTTCATCAATATGACCAACCACAGCTATTTCAACCTGAACGGCGACCCCACCCAGCCCATCACCAACCACGAGCTGTATGTGAATGCCGACACCTATACCCCCGTGGACAGCACCTTCATGACCACGGGCGAGATAGCTCCCGTGGAGGGCACCCCCATGGACTTCCGCGAGGCACACGCCATAGAGCAGGATGTGACGAACTTCGACTTTGAGCAGGTGAAGAACGGCAACGGTTTCGACCACAACTGGTGTCTGAACACCATGGGCAACGATACCGAGGTGGCCGCCAGCATCTACTGCCCCGCCACGGGTATCCTGATGGAGGTGTTCACGGACGAGCCTGGTGTGCAGGTCTATACGGGCAATTTCCTGGATGGCACGCTGAGCGGCAAGAAGGGCGTGGTGTATGAGCAACATGCTGCCGTGTGTCTGGAGACACAGAAGTACCCCGACACCCCCAACAAGAGCAATCTGCCCGGTTGGCCCAGCGCCCTGCTCACTCCCGGTGAGGTGTACAGCAGCCACTGCGCGTATAAATTCAGTGTGAAGTAATCCTTTCGTTTGTCCACAATTTAAATTTTTTATACAAGTATGAATCTTTTGAGTATCAATTGGATGTCCAACGAGTTCATCAGCATAGACTGGGCTGTGCTCGTGGTAGGCATCGTGGCAGTGGTGTGGGCCGTTTGGCACGCCATCTGGAAAGACAAGAAAGCCCAGAAGGGCGAGGACTCGTCGGCGTACCTCTTCGGTAAGGGCGAGCCCTGGTATGTAATCGGTATGGCCATCTTTGCCGCCAACATCGGTTCGGAGCATCTGGTTGGTCTGGCCGGTACGGGCGCCAAGGATGGCGTGGGCATGGCTCACTGGGAGATGCAGGGCTGGATGATCCTGATTCTGGGTTGGTTGTTCGTGCCTTTCTATGAGCTCCTCATCAACAAGATGGGCAAGATCATCACCATGCCCGACTTCCTCAAGTTCCGCTACACGCAGCGTACGGGTTCGTGGCTCTCTATCATCACGCTGATTGCCTATGTGCTGACGAAGGTGAGTGTGACGGCCTTCACGGGAGGTATCTTCTTCGAGTTCCTGCTGGGCATACCTTTCTGGTATGGTGCCATCGGTCTCATCGTCATCACGGCGGTGTTCACCATCTTCGGTGGCATGAAGGGTGTGATGACGCTCTCCACCATCCAGACACCTATCCTCATCATCGGTTCGTTCCTCGTCCTCTTCCTGGGCCTTGCCGCCCTGGGTGGCGGTAACATCGCCACAGGCTGGACCTCGATGATGGAGCATTGCAGTCAGCTGCACGAGGGCTACGGTACGACCCACATGTTCCACTGGGATGCCGCCGACCCCATGTACAAGGAGTATCCCGGTTGGGTGGTGTTCCTGGGTGCCAGCATCATCGGTTTCTGGTACTGGTGTACCGACCAGCACATCGTGCAGCGTGTGCTGGGTCAGACTCCTGGCGAGAGCAATGTGGAGGTGATGAAGCGTGCCCGCCGCGGTACCATCGCAGCAGGTTTCTTCAAGGTGCTCCCCGTGTTCATGTTCCTCATCCCCGGCATGATTGCCGCCTCGCTGGCCGAGCAGGGTGCCATCGACCTGAGCAATACCGATGCTGCCTTTGCCCTGATGGTGAAGACCGTGCTGCCTGCTGGTGTCAAAGGTATCGTGACCATCGGCTTCATCTGCGCCCTGGTGGCCTCTTTGGCTGCTTTCTTCAACAGCTGTGCCACACTCTTCACCGAGGACTTCTACAAGCCGCTGAAGAAGGGTATGACCGAGGCTCACTACGTGCTTGTAGGTCGTATTGCAACAGTTGTCGTCGTACTTCTCGGTCTGGCCTGGATGCCCATCATGATGAGCATGGACACCCTCTACAGCTATCTGCAGAACATACAGTCGCTGCTGGCTCCCGCCATGGTGGCCGTGTTCACCCTGGGTATCCTCTCCAAGAAGATCACGCCTAAGGCTGGCGAATGGGGCCTCATCTTCGGTTTCGTGGTAGGCATGGTGCGTCTGCTGACCAATGTGCTCACGCAGAACGGCAATGCCGTGATGGACGGTTCGTTCTGGGCCAGCACCACATGGTTCTGGCAGACCAACTGGCTCGTCTTCGAGTGCTGGCTGCTGGCTGCCATCATCGTGGTGATGATTGTCGTGTCGCTGGTAACCCCCAAGCCCTCTCAGGAGCAGGTGGATGCCATCACGTTCACGGCCGATTTCAAGAAGTCCATCCGCGAGAGCTGGTGCGTATGGGATATCGTGGGCTCGCTGTTCGTGGTTGGTCTGTGTGCTGCCTTCTATGCCTATTTCTGGTAACTTCTAATTCGCTATCCCTATCATGCTGGAAGAGTTAAAGCAACAGGTCTTCAAGGCCAATCTGGACCTGGTGAAGCACGGTCTCGTCATCTTCACCTGGGGCAATGTGAGTGGTATAGACCGTGAGCAGGGCCTCGTGGTCATCAAACCCTCTGGCGTAAGCTACGACACCATGACCGCAGAGGATATGGTGGTGGTGAGCCTGGAGACAGGAGAGGTGGTGGAGGGCAACCTCAACCCCTCGAGCGACACCCCCACCCATCTGGTGCTGTACCGCGCCTTCCCCAATATACAGGGCGTGGTGCACACCCACTCCACCTATGCCACGGCGTTCGCCCAGGCAGGACGTGACATCCCCAACATCGGCACCACACATGCCGACTATTTCTACAAGGATATCCCCTGCACGCGCGATATGAACGAGGCTGAGGTGAAGGGGCAGTACGAGCTGGAGACGGGCCACGTCATCGTGGACGAGGTGCTGAACCGTCGCGGCATCAACCCCGACCATACCCCCGCCGTGCTGGTGAAGAACCACGGTCCGTTTGCCTGGGGTACCTCGCCCGACAATGCGGTCTATAACGCCAAGGTGATGGAGGAGTGCGCCAAGATGGCCTTCGTGGCCCTCACGGTGAACCCCAACACCACGATGAACCCGCTGTTGGTGGAGAAGCACTACATGCGCAAGCATGGCCCCAATGCGTATTACGGCCAGAAGAAGTCCTGAGAAAGCAGGATATCTGTGTCCATATTCAATAAAAAAATATTAACAAAACCATTTAACAAAAACTTTAAGTAACTATGTTTGAGAATTTAGAACTCTGGTGGGTAACTGGTGCGCAGTTGCTCTATGGTGGCGACGCTGTCGTCAAAGTGGATGGTCATTCCAAGGAAATGGTGGAAGGCCTGAACAATTCGGGCAATATCCCCGTGAAGGTAGTCTATAAGGGCACGGCCAACTCGTCGGCCGAGGTGGAGGCCGTGATGAGCGCCGCCAGCAACGACCCCAAGTGCGCAGGTGTCATCACCTGGATGCACACTTTCTCACCCGCCAAGATGTGGATCAAGGGTCTGCAAGCCCTGCGCAAGCCCCTGCTGCATTTCCACACCCAGTACAACACCGATATACCCTGGGACAGCATCGACATGGACTTCATGAACCTCAACCAGAGCGCTCATGGCGATATCGAGTTCGGACATATCTGCACCCGCATGCGCGTACCTCGTAAGGTTGTTGTAGGCCACTGGAAGAGCGAGGCAGCCCAGAAGCAGATTGCCGTGTGGGCCCGCGCTGCTGCTGGTGTGGCCGATGCACACAACGTACGCTGTCTGATGTTCGGTATGAACATGAACAACGTTGCCGTAACCGATGGCGACCGCGTAGAGTTCGAGCAGCGTCTCGGCTACCATGTTGACTACTACCCCGTTTCTTCCCTGATGGAGTACTACAAGAAGGTGACCGATGCCGAGGTGGCAGCACTCGTGGAGGAGTACAAGAAGCTCTATACCATCAAGATAGACGAGAGCGGCGAAGAGGTATACTGGGAGAAGGTACGCAACTCGGCCAAGGCTGAGATCGCTCTGCGCCGCGTCCTCAAGGACGAGGGTGCCACAGCCTTCACCACCAACTTCGACGACCTGGGCGGCGCCGATGTCGATGACCCCAACTTCCTGGGCTTCGACCAGATTCCCGGCCTCGCTTCGCAGCGTCTCATGGCCGAGGGTTATGGCTTCGGTGCCGAGGGCGACTGGAAGACAGCCTGTCTGTACCGCACCTGCTGGGTGATGAACCAGGGCCTGCAGAAGGGTTGTTCGTTCCTGGAGGACTACACCCTCAACTTCGCTGCCGACTGCACCTCCAGTCTGCAGAGCCACATGCTGGAGGTCTGCCCCATGATTGCTACGGACAAACCCAAGCTCGAGGTTCACTTCCTCGGCATCGGTATCCGCAAGCAGCAGACAGCCCGTCTCGTCTTCACGTCGAAGACTGGTGCCGGCATCAAGGCCACGGTGGTTGACCTGGGCAACCGTTTCCGCCTCATCACCAGTGAGGTGGAGTGCATAGAGCCCAATCCCATGCCCAAGCTCCCTGTTGCTTCTGCTCTCTGGGTTCCACAGCCTACATTCGAAATCGGTGCAGGTGCATGGATCCTGGCCGGTGGTACACACCACAGTGCCTTCTCCTACGACCTCACGGCCGAGTACTGGGAGGACTTCGCCGAGATGGTGGGCGTGGAGTATGTGAACATCGACAAGAACACCACCATCTGTGGCTTCAAGCAGCAGCTCCGCAACAACGAAGTGTATTACATGCTCAATAAAGCACTGAAGTAATATGACCGCCAAACAGATCATCACAGAGGGTAAAGCCATTCTCGGTATAGAGTTTGGCTCTACCCGCATCAAGGCCGTTCTCATCGACGATGAGAACCGCCCCATAGCACAGGGAGCCCACGAGTGGGAGAACCAACTCGTGGACGGTCTGTGGACCTACAGCATCGAGGCCATCTGGTTTGGCCTGCAGGACTGCTATGCCGACCTGCGGAAGAATGTGCTGCAGCAGTACGACTGCGAGATAGAGAGCCTAGCCGGCATAGGCATCAGTGCCATGATGCACGGCTATATGGCCTTCGACAAGGAGCAGCAGATTCTCGTGCCTTTCCGCACGTGGCGCAACACCAATACGGGCAAGGCTGCAACAGCTCTCTCGGAGCTGTTTGTGTATAACATCCCCCTGCGCTGGAGCATCTCGCATCTCTACCAGTGCATCCTGGAGGACAACGACCACGTGAAGGACATCGACTTCCTCACCACCCTGGCAGGCTATATCCACTGGCAGCTCACGGGCGAGAAGGTGCTGGGTATCGGCGACGCTTCGGGTATGATCCCCGTGGATCCGCAGACCAAGACCTACAACGCCACCATGGTGGAACGCTTCAACAAGCTCATCGAGCCTAAGGGCTACCCCTGGAAACTCCTGGACATCCTGCCCAAGAGTCTCCTGGCCGGCGAGGAGGCTGGTTTCCTCACCGCCGAGGGTGCACACCGTCTCGACATCTCGGGTCACCTCAAGCCCGGCGTTCCTCTGTGTCCCCCCGAGGGCGACGCAGGAACAGGCATGGTGGCCACCAATGCCGTGAAGCAGCGCACAGGTAATGTCTCGGCCGGTACGTCGTCGTTCTCGATGATCGTGCTGGAGAAGGACCTCAACAAGCCCCACGAGGTCATCGACATGGTCACCACGCCAGACGGCAGTCTCGTGGCCATGGTTCACTGCAACAATTGCACGTCCGACATCAATGCCTGGGTGAAGATCTTCAAGGAATATGCCGAGATGCTGGGCGTGGAACAGGACACCAAGACCCTCTATACCCGTCTGTTCAACATAGCCATGAAGGGTGATGCCGACTGCGGCGGACTGATGTCGTACAACTACATCTCGGGCGAGCCCGTAGCCGGAATGGTGGATGGCCGTCCCCTCTTCGTACGCAGTGCCAACGACAAGTTCAACCTGGCCAACTTCATGCGTGCCCACCTCTATGGTGCCATCGGCGTGCTGAAGTTCGGCAACGATATCCTCTTCAAGGAGGAGAACGTGAAGGTGGACCGCATCACGGGTCATGGTGGCTATTTCACCACTCCCGAGGTGGGTCAGCGCATGCTGGCAGCAGCCCTCAACTCCCCCATCTCGGTGATGGAGACGGCCGGAGAGGGCGGTGCCTGGGGTATCGCCCTGCTGGCTGGCTACACGGTCTATTGCCAGGAGAGTGTGGCAGGTGTGCGCGGGCCCAAGATGAATCTGGCCGACTATCTGGACAAGGTCGTCTTCGCAGGCAATGCCGGTACCACCATCAGCCCCACGCCCGAAGAGGTGGAGGGCTTCAACCGCTATCTCGAGACCTACAAGCAGTGCCTCCCCATAGAGGATGCTGCGGTAGAAAACAAAAAACAATAGGTGGGTTCTATAAATTCTTGTCTAAGTGATTTTGGCTTTGCATAGAGCAGATTGCTGCGCAGAGCGAGGGAGCATACAGTGTTATGTGACCGAGTGATAAACAGCAAGATGCCTACGCAAAGACAAAAGCACAGACAAGTTTTTCGGACTCACCATAAGATAAAAAACGAAGAATTTATAGAACACACCGTAAGCAAGACATGCACAACGATATCAAGACAATGAATCACGCTGCGGACAATATCCGCATCCTCGCTGCCTCCATGGTGGAGAAAGCAAAGTCTGGTCATCCAGGCGGAGCCATGGGCGGTGCCGACTTCATCAACGTCCTCTACTCGCAGTTCCTCTGCTATGACCCCGCTGACCCCGCATGGGTAGGACGCGACCGCTTCTTCCTCGATCCCGGACACATGGCCCCCATGCTCTACAGTCAGCTGGCTCTCATCGGCCGGTTCGGTCTCGACGAGCTGCAGCAGCTGCGTCAGTGGGGCTCCCCCACCCCAGGTCACCCCGAGGTGGATGTCCTCCGCGGCATAGAGAACACCTCGGGACCGTTGGGGCAGGGTCACACCTTCGGCATCGGCGCAGCCATAGCTGCCAAGTTCCTCGCAGCCCACACGGGCAACCCCACCTTTGCCAAGGAGACCATCTACATCTACATCTCCGACGGAGGCATACAGGAGGAGATCTCGCAAGGTGCCGCACGCATAGCCGGCACACTGGGACTGGACAATGTCGTCATGTTCTATGACTCCAACGACATCCAACTCTCCACCGAGACCAAGGACGTCATGAACGAAGACACGGCAGCCAAATACCGTGCCCTGGGATGGGAAGTCATGGAGATAGACGGCAACGACGCCGACGCCATCGCTGGGGCCATCGCATGGGCCAAGGGTGTGACAGGCAAGCCCGCTCTCATCATCGGCAAGTGCGTCATGGGCAAGGGAGCCCTCAAGGACGACGGCTCGTCCTACGAGCGCAACTGCAAGACACACGGCGCCCCCCTGGGTGGCGATGCCTACCGCAACACCATTCAGAACCTCGGCGGCAACCCCGACAACCCCTTCGTCATCTTCGACGACGTGAAAGCTCTCTATGCCCAACGTGCCGAGGAACTGAAGGGAATCGTCGCTGCCCGCAAAGCCGAAGAAGCCACTTGGGCAGCAGCCCATCCCGACCAGGCAAGGCAGCAAGCCACTTGGTTCGATGGCAAGGCACCCCAGATAGACTGGGATGCCGTGTGCCAGAAATCGGGCGACGCCACACGCAACGCCAGCGCTGCCGTACTGAGTCAGCTGGCTCAGCAGGTGCCCAACATGATCTGTGCCAGTGCCGACCTCAGCAACAGCGACAAGACCGACGGCTTCCTCAAGCAGACCCATGCCTTGACGGCAGGCGACTTCACAGGCGCCTTTTTCCAGGCTGGCGTGGCCGAACTGACCATGGCATGCTGCTGCATCGGTATGGCCCTCCACGGAGGTGTCATCCCGGCCTGCGGCACCTTCTTCGTCTTCTCGGACTACATGAAGCCCGCCGTACGTATGGCAGCCCTCATGGAGCTCCCCGTGAAGTTCATCTGGACACACGATGCTTTCCGCGTAGGCGAGGACGGTCCCACCCACGAACCCGTGGAGCAGGAAGCCCAGATACGTCTGATGGAGAAGCTGCAGAACCACCACGGCCTGGGCAGCGTCCTGGTGCTGCGCCCTGCCGATGCCCAGGAGACTACGGCATGCTGGCGTCTGGCCATGGAGAACACCGCCACGCCTACGGCCCTCATCCTCTCGCGCCAGAATATCGCCGACCTCCCCGCAGGCAACGACTACAGCCAGGCCGCTCGCGGCGGCTATGTCGTGGCAGGCAGCGATGCAGACCCCGATGTGGTCCTCGTGGCCACGGGGTCGGAGGTGAGCACCCTGGTGGCCGGAGCCGACCTGCTGCGACAGGATGGCGTGCGCTGCCGCATAGTGAGTGTGCCCTCGGAGGGTCTCTTCCGCAGGCAGCCCGCCGACTACCAAGCCGCCGTACTGCCGCCCACGACCCCACGCTTCGGCCTCACCGCCGGACTCCCCGTCAACCTCTTGGGTCTCGTCCCCGAACATCTGGGACACATCTGGGGCCTCCAGAGCTTCGGTTTCTCGGCACCCTACAAGGTGCTGGACGAGAAACTAGGCTTCACGGCCGACAATGTCTATGCACAAGTGAAGGAGATGCTGAGATAACTCTACGCAGACTCCAGCATCCACCTCCCGCTGGGAGAATCCCCATCGTGCGCATATGCACGATGGGGATTATAAAAACAATACAAATGAAGAGATTACCCTTCCTGTTTTTTTTGGTCTGCACCACGGTGGCCGCCACGGCCTGGGCTCGGACAAGTAGGGCCGACTTGGTCATTACCTACGCCAACGCAAGAGTGGAGGTCGGTCAGGCACACCACGACAGCATCAGCGTCCTCGTCCAAGGCACGCAGGTGCTGGTGGAGAGTCACTATACCGGGCGACGCCCCACCATCCTGTTGAGAGGGACCTGCCGCGACGGTACCTTCACCCTCAAGAGCAAGGGCAAGGCACACATCGTCCTGGACGGACTCACGCTCACCTCTACAGAGGGAGCACCCCTGTGCGTGAAAAATAAGAAAAAGGTGGAGGTGGAGGCCCTCGAGGGTACACACAATGCCCTCACCATCACGGCCTGCGAGGATACCGCCACGCATAAGGGCGCTACCCTCTACGCCAAGGACAAGCTACTCCTCTCGGGTAAGGGGACACTCGCCGTGACCGCCACAGGCGACGGCTGCCGAGGTATCCTCGGTGGAGACGACATCACCATTCGGGACCTACGGCTCGATGTGGCGACGACAGGCAACCCCCTGGGCACGAAAGAGCCAGACTTCATGGGACCGGGAGGACCACCTCCGGGAGGCATGGAGGGGGAGTTCCCGGATTTCTGGGGTTCTGGATTTCCGGAGTTTGAGGAGTTTCCGGAGTTTGAGGAGTTTCCGGAGTTTGAGGAGTTTCCGGGCGAAATGGGCGGTGGTCCGGATCATGAGTTTCTCGAAGGAGGCATGCCTGGCGGCAAGCAGAAGTATGTGCGCGCCTGCAAGGGCATCAAGGCCAAGGGCACCATCACCATCGTCTCGGGCACCATAGGCGTACGTACCACCGCGGCAGGTGCCGAGGGTATAGAGGGCAAACAAGGGGTAAGTGTCCTGGACGGAACAGTCGATATCGACGCCACAGATGATGCCATCAATGCCAATGGTCCCATCCTGCTGGCAGGAGGCAAGGTCACGGCCATCAGTCGCTCCAACGATGCCATAGATGCCAACCCACAGTGGTTCCCAGGCATGTTTGAGGGACCGTCAGAACCCTCAGAACCCTCAGAACCCTCGGAACCGTCTGCCACAGAAGGTTACATCACCCTGCAGGGCGGCACCGTACTGGCCTACTCGCTGCGCGGAGCCCCCGAGGAGGGTATGGACAGCGACTTCAGCCCCATCGTGGTGCACGGAGGTACGGCCTTCAGCATAGGGGCAGGCATGGGCGAGATGCCCTCGGTCCCCACCAGCGAGACAACCCACCAGCCTACACTGCTCCTCATAGGCCTCGACATCACCGAGGGGCAGCCTGTCACACTCAGGGACGAAATGGGCAAAATGCTCTGGACCACGACACCCCCTGCATCGTTCCGCCACAGCAGCAGCCTGCTCACCACACCCCAGCTGCAACTCGGCGGGCACTACACCATCCTCTGTGGCAACATGCAGCAGGACTTCGAGATGACCGACAATTTCAGCATCGTAAGGATGAAGTAAGGGATGACCTTCGGCAAACTCATGTACCGGGGGAGGGGGGGTGACCTACGGTCTTCCTATGGCTGGTTCAAGAGACAAAGAGACAATAATGACAACTAAGCCATGATAAACAAACACATCCTCTGCCTGGCGATAGGAATAGGCATCGCAGGCTGCTGCGCCGCACAGCAGACAGGCTACGACACCACCGACCGCGGCTTCGTACACCCAGGAGGACTGCACACACAGGCCGACTTCGACCGCATCAAGCAGCAACTGGCCGACGGTAATCCTACGGTGACTGCAGCATATCAGGTTCTGAAGAAAGCCGCCTACGCCCAGCCTGGCGTCGTCTCCAATCCCGTAGAAACCATCGTCAGAGGCGGAAGCGGGGAGAACTATATCAACGCCGCACGAGGCGCTGCCATGGCCTACCAGAATGCCCTGAGGTGGAAGATAGAAGGCAGTGCTGTCTGTGCCAAGAATGCAGTAAAAATCCTCATGGCATGGGCCAACACCACCAAGTCCATCAGCGGCTCGAGCGATCAATGTCTGGCATATGGCATCTATGGCTATGAATTTGCACAGGCTGCCGAGCTCATGCGCGACTACAAGGGGTGGAAGGCCGAGGATTTCGAGACGTTCAGACGCTGGATGCTCGATGTGTGGTATCCCGGCATACAGAATTTCCTGCGCAGCCGCAACGGCACATGGGAGAACAGCGGCAAATGGTGGCAGGCACCCGGTCACTATTGGAGCAACTGGGGACTGTGCAACGCCATGGCAGCCATCAGTATAGGTATCCTCTGCGACGATGTCTTCATCTACAACCAAGGCATGTCGTTCATCAAATACGATCAGGTGGGCACCTTCAAGGACCCACGTACGGCTGTGCCCATCCTCAACGACGGTCTCACCGAGTTCTGGGGGAACCTCATCGTCACCACCTATCCGTGGGAGCAAGAAACAGGAGCCTATGGCTTGGTGGGACAGATGAACGAGTCGGGCCGCGACACGGGCCATGCCGCCATGGCACTGGGACTGGCCGTGGACATCGCCCACATGGCCTACAACCAGGGCGACGACCTCTTCGCCTACATGGACCACCGTTTGGCAGCAGGCATAGAATATGTGGCGGCGCAGTGTCAGAGCATCGCCGACATGCCTTGGGTGAACTACCACTATGCCACCAACGGTTACTACTACACCGACTCGCGATCGCAGCTGATGACAGCCCCAGCCCTGGGAGCGCAGATCAGAGCCTACTGGGGCACCATCATCGGCATGTACGAGGGTGTGAAGGGTGTACGCATGCCCTTCAGTGAGTGGGCCTACACCAAGATGGGTATCGACGATGGCGGCACAGGGGGCACGAGTGGCGACTACGACCACCTGGGCTACTCGGTGCTGATGAACACGCGCAGCGACAGTGCCTTCACACTCAATCCCACCCCGCCCACCGAACTCACCGGCACGGTGACCTACGGCGGCAAGACCTATACGCAGACCGACATAGGCGCTCTCAAGCATACCTACACCAACACTACCTATGCCAACCGCGGTCTGAAGGCAGGGACCACGGTCACTCTCTCCCCTGCCGTGGCAGATGGCAGCGAGGATACGGGACAGTGGCTGTGGGACACGGGCGAGACGACACGCGAGATCACGTTCAAGGCCAATGCCTCGCGTCTGCACCGCGTCACCTACACCAATGCGCAGGGCATAGAGAGCCATCAGTGTTTCGCCATAGCCGTCCTCGGCGACTGCAACGAAACGAAGATGACAGCCACAGTCACCCTCAACGACAGGAACTACACTCACGTCTTCACCACCGAGAAGGAGAAAATCGTTCGCACCGTAGTCGCCCCAGGAAGCAAAGTGACTCTTGGCGTGGTGGAGAATGCGGGCTACAGTAATCTCAAATGGAGCAACAACAAAGCCACCAACACAGTCACACTGACCGCTGGCGAGGCCACACAGACACTGACTTGCAAGGTGCAGACTGCTGGTGGACGCGAACAGACGGTAACCTTCGAGATTGCCCCAGAGACGGATGGAGTGGAACAAACAGCAGCACAGCACAGCATGGGTAACACAGTTTACGACCTCGCAGGACGTAGGACGGAAGGGCGCCGGCAGGGAGTATCACGAATCCTCATCGCCAACCGTCAAAAGATTCTACAACCATGAAACACACGATTACAAAGTGTATGAAACACTTTGCACACCTTTCTGCGCTCGGTCTCCTGCTGCTTGTCGGTGGCAGTGTTCGTGCTCAAGAGACATACCAGATGGCGGGCCCCTACGAGGTGGTGGCACGTGATGGGGAGTTCCGCCGTTCCAAAACGGGCAGCGAGAGGGACATGCGAGCTGCACTGGATTTTGCCACACAGGGGCGGAAGGACGAAGCCATACGCATCGTCGATGCCTATGCCGCCACGCTGCGCCGCATCGAAGGACACGATGCCCCGCTGTGTACCATACAAGGCTACCATCTGGTGAGAGCCATGACCCTCGTGGGGGAGAGGCGCGAGGCATGGGACCGTATGGTGCGCGAGGTGTGGCTACCTGCGCTGGATAAGTTCGAGGCCGACTCGCCCTACGCCAACGGCAACTGGGGAGCTATCGTGAACCGTATGCGCATGGCGTGCGGCATCTACCTGCGCGACAGTGTGCTCTACAACGCCGCCATCGACTATTTCCTCCATGCTGACGACAACGGGTCGCTCCCCAACTACATAGGTCAGACAGGGCAATGTCAGGAGACAGGACGCGACCAGGGACACGCCCAACTGGGACTCGGCGTGATGTGCGACATCTGCGAGATGGCCTACGAGCAAGGCGACGATCTGTGGGGAGCCTTGGACAACCGACTGATGAAAGGCATAGAGTACTCGGCCCGCTACAACTTGGGCTACGAAGTGCCTTTCGAGACGTGGACCGACTGCACAGGGTTGTACAACGACTGGACCGAGCCCGGCTCGATGGGGCGCGGACGCATCTGGGACATCTACCTGAAGCCCTACGACCACTATACCAAGGTGAAGCACCAAAAGATGCCCTACACCAAGAAGGTGCTGGCCCTGCAGGCCAAGGCCGAACGCAAGGGCGAGATACAGACGGGCACCGAGAGTCGTACCTTCTACGTGCCCGGTGTGAAGGAAGGGGAGAAACTACATCAGATCTTCGCCTACCCTGCCCCAGCGGGAGCCCCCATGAAGGACGATTACGACGTGTGGGTGCAGCCTCGCGGCAGCAAGGAATGGACGCACATCCCCACCTATATGGCTCGCGTCAACGCCCCCGTAGGCGACAGCAAGCAC
>R18__coassemble_1670_pt1 | contig 21419 bp, 12 predicted proteins | sample R18__metabat2_high_PE_031 | metagenome-assembled genome bin R18 | reverse complement strand
GCCCTGTAGGGGCGACATAATTGGTAGGGGCCGTAAGCCCCCGTCACCCAACGATAATCACAAGAACATATGTACACAACAACACATTGTCCCATGACGGGGGTTTACACCCCCTGCATGTTATGTCGCCCCTATAGGGCTCATTTTGTGGGTGAGCCCCACAAACCGGGGGTTTACACCCCCGTCTAATTTATGTCACCCCTACGGGGTTTACGCATGCGGACTGGCACGCACTGTAGTGACCCAATTGTTGTCCATTGTTGGTTCTATAAATTACTCACGCAGAAATCGCAGAAATCGCAGAAGATGATTCATTTTATTCTTTGGTTCTGCGTGCCATTTCACGACCATTTCGCGGCGACACATACCATCCGTTCCATCCGTTCCATCCGTGGTCAACCTTTCAATTCACGTCCATTCACGTCCCATTTGCGGTAATTCACGTTCGTAAAATCCAGTCATAAATCAAGACGTAAATCCGAGATAGATGATATAAATCTGTGATAAATCTGGCATAAATGGGTAGGACGGATTTTAGGAGAGGCGCACCTGAGGTGCTTGAATCTGTGATAAATCCGGCATAAATCTATGATAAAGCATCACGCAGAAATCGCAGAAATCGCAGAAGATGATTCCTTTTATTCTTTGGTTCTGCGTGCCATTTCACGACCATTTCGCGGCGTCAAGCAAGAAAAAAGCCATTTTTCGGCTGCCGGAGGAAAAAACTCTAACCTCTAACCTCTAACCTCTAACCTTTTTCCTTACCTTTGCCGCCGATTATAATTGGGTCATGCTATGGCACAGGAGAAGAAAAAGATACGCACCATCAACATCAAGAACCGCAAGGCGGCCTTCGACTATATCCTCATGGACCGCTTCACGGCAGGCCTGGTGCTGACGGGAACGGAGATCAAGAGCATACGGCTGGGCAAGGCGAGTCTGGTGGACACCTACTGCGTGGTCATCGGCGGCGAGGTGTGGGTGAAGAACATGAACGTGGCCCAGTATTTCTATGGCACCTACAATAACCATGCCGCACGACGCGACCGCAAGCTGCTGCTGAACCGACGCGAGATCACCCGACTGGCACAGGCCCTGAAGAACCCGGGCTTCACCCTCGTCCCTACCCTGCTCTTCATTGACGAGAACGGCAGAGCCAAGCTGGACATCCAGCTGGCCAAGGGTAAGCACGGCTACGACAAGCGCGAGACACTGAAGGAGAAGGAGGACCGCCGCGACATGGACCGACACTTCAAACATAATTTCTGACGATGAGCAGACTGCGAGACATCCTGTCACAGCGCATCCTGGTGCTGGACGGCGCCATGGGCACCATGATCCAGCAGCACGGACTGCGGGGCAACAACGATATGCTCTGCCTCACCCACCCAGAGGTCATCGGCGAGATACACCGCCGCTACCTGGAGGCCGGGGCCGACATCATCGAGACGAATACCTTCGGGGCACAGCGCATCTCGCAGGCCGACTACCACGGCCAGGCCCTGGTGGCACGGATGAACCAGGAGGCAGCACGGCTGGCCAGGGAACAGGCCGATGCCTTCACGGCGCGCGACCCACAGCGGCCACGCTTCGTGGCAGGTTCGGTGGGGCCCACGGGCAAGACGTTGTCGATGAGCCCCGACGTGGAGGACCCTGCGCGTCGCACCATCTCCTTCGATGAGCTCTACGAGGCCTATCTGGAACAGATGACGGCCCTCATACGTGGCGGCGTGGATGCCCTGCTCATAGAGACCATCTTCGATACCCTCAACGCCAAGGCGGCCATCCTGGCTGCCGAGGATGCCATGACGGCAGCGGGGAGGGAGGTGGAGGTGATGCTCTCTGTCACGGTGAGCGACCGCACAGGACGCACCCTCTCGGGTCAGACGCTGGAGGCTTTCGTGACGTCGGTGAGCCATTGTCGTCACCTGCTGAGCATGGGTCTGAACTGCGGCTGCGGAGCACACGAGATGCTGGCTCCGCTGCGCGAACTGGCCCGCCACGCCCCGTGCTACGTGAGTGCCTACCCCAATGCGGGGCTGCCCAATGCCCTGGGGGAATATGACGATACACCCGAGCGCATGGCCCTGGCCATACGTCCCATGCTCGACGAGGGACTGGTGCGCATCGTGGGCGGCTGCTGCGGCACCACCGACGAGCATATACACCGCATAGCACAGGAGGTGGAGTGCGCGAACACCACCGTGCCCACTGTCCCAAACACTGGAATCACCCCCCACCCCACAGCCGCCTTTGCAGGTCTGGAGGCACTGTCGTTCTCGGCAGAGGTGCCTTTCGTCAATGTGGGTGAGCGGTGCAATGTGGCGGGGTCGCGCAGGTTCCTGCGCCTCATCGGCGAGAAGCACTACGACGAGGCGCTGGAGATAGCCCGCCGACAGGTGGAGGACGGTGCCATGGTGCTGGACATCAATATGGACGACGGACTGCTGGATGCTGCGGCCGAGATGTCGCATTTCCTGCGTCTGGCAGCAGCCGAGCCCGATATCTGCAGGGTACCTTTCATGATCGATTCGTCGTCGTGGCCCGTCATCCACGAGGCGCTGCAGTGCGTGCAGGGAAAGTGCATCGTGAACAGCATCTCGCTCAAGGAGGGCGAGGCGGTGTTCCTGGACCATGCCCGCGAGATACGCCGCATGGGGGCCGCCGTGGTGGTGATGGCCTTCGATGAGGAGGGTCAGGCCACGACGCTGGACCGACGCATAGGCATCTGCCAACGGGCCTACCGTCTGCTGACGGAGGAGGTGGGGATGCCGGCCAGCGACATCATCTTCGACCCCAATATCCTGGCCATCGCTACGGGTATGCCCGAGCATGACCGCTATGCCCTGGACTTCATTCTCGCCACGCAGTGGATACGCAGGAACTTGCCCGGGGTGCATGTGAGCGGCGGGGTGAGCAACCTGTCGTTTGCCTTCCGTGGCAACAACTACTTGCGCGAGGCCATGCATGCCGTGTTCCTCTACCATGCGCGACAGGCCGGCATGGATATGGCCATCGTGAATCCCGCCACGCAGGTGACCTACAGCGATATCCCCCAGGCACAACTCACGCTGCTGGAGGATGCCGTGCTGTGCCGCACCGAGGGCGCAGGAGAACGACTGACCGAGGCAACCTCCGTGTTCGGTGTTTCAGGCACCGAAAACAAGACCTCCACACAGAGCGCCGAGACACTGGAGGAGTGCCTGCGCAAGGGGGATGTGGAGCGACTGAAGGAGCTCTTGAACGTAGCACAGCAACATCTTGGTGCTGTGGAGATTATACAAGGTCCTCTCATGCGAGGCATGAACGAGGTGGGCGAACTGTTTGCGCAGGGCAAGATGTTCCTGCCTCAGGTGGTGAAGAGTGCGCGGACGATGAAGGTGGCGGTGGATATCCTGATGCCGGTTCCTGAGCCTGTCGAAGGACAGGATCCTCCAACCAGCACTTCCCTCCCCACCATCCTCCTGGCTACGGTGCGGGGGGATGTGCACGACATAGGCAAGAATATCGTGGGGGTGGTGATGGCGTGTGCAGGCTATCGCATCGAGGACATGGGTGTGATGGTGGCTGCCGAGGATATCGTGCGTCGGGTGCAGGAGGTGCGTCCCGTGGCCGTGGGGCTGTCGGGTCTCATCACACCCAGTCTGCAGGAGATGGTGACGACGGTGGGGCAGATGCAGGCGGCAGGCATCCGTGTGCCGGTGATGATAGGAGGCGCGGCCACCTCGGCCATGCATACGGCGTTGCGCATAGCCCCAGCCTATGAGGGTCCCGTGCTGCATGTGACGGATGCGAGCAGGAACGCTCTGGTCTTGGCACCGTTCGTCGGCAGCGATGAGCAGGAGCGTCGGGCAGCATGCGAGGCGCTGGAGAGGGAACAGGCACGGTTGCGCCAGAAGTTTGAGGCGCAGCGCAGCGCCAACCCTGCCCTCCCCCTGGAGGAGGCCCGCAGGCGCAAGCCAAAGGATTTGTTCTAGGCCTACCCGACCACCTCGGCGAAGAGGGAGAGGTGTTCGTCGAGGTAGTGGGCGATGAGGGAGGTGGTCTCTTCTTCCATCTCCACGAAGGCGTCGTCGAGGTCGTCGAACTCGGGGTACTGCTCGAAGAGGGCCATGAAGTCGTCGTCGGTGCAGGGTTGCTGCAGGGCCTCGCCGTACTGTTCGAAGAGCTTGCGTCCGCGGTACAGCAACTTGCTGAAGTCATGGGCACCCCACTCGCGCATGACGCGGGCAAAGGGGTTGAGGAAGATGAAGCCGCCCAGTCCGTTGTGGATGAGCTGGACGAAGCCACCGTCCATGACCTCGTCGCGGAACATGCGGTAGGCCAGGAGGGTGACTTGTTCGCCGCTGAGGCGAGGCATGGTGTCGGCGTTGAGCTCGCCACCTATGGCCTCGAGGATGGCGTCGCAGAAGACATTGAGGAAGGCATCCATGCCCTCCTGCGCTGCGGCCACGACGCGGGTTTCGGGAATCTGTATGGTCATTGCACGTAGATCTTCTTGCCGTGGAGGATATATACGCCCTGGGACATGTTGGCGGGGTTGACGGGGCGGCCCAAGAGGTCGTGGATGGCCGATGAGCCTTGATCCCTCAAACCCTCAGAACCCTCAGAACCCTCATAACCCTCTTTACCCTCTTTACCCTCTATACTCTCAATCCCCGTCTCGAACTCCTTGTCGAGGACGTTCTTCTCGTGGAGGAACCACTTGCAGTTGTTGTCGGCAAAGGCCAGAGCACCCTCGCCCAGACGCAGACGGTAGTCCCAGTGGTGCTTGCGCTGCGCGTTGCCCGTGTATTTGTAGTCGGAGTTGATGATGACGATGGTGACGACACCGTTGGAGGGTTTGTGGGTGGCGATGTCCATGCTGAGGGTGCCGCAGCGCACGGGCTGGGAGTAGTAGGTCTCGCCCGTCTTGGTGCGGAAGCACATCTGGGCCCGCATGTTGGTGTCTTGGGGTCGGAACTCCACCTCGGCACGGTCGCCACGCACATGGACGGGCACGAAGTTGGCACCGCTCCAGCCGGGGTTGGTGAGGGTGTCGGGGGCATACCAGCCGTCGTCGTCATTGCGGGTGGGACGCTGGTAGGGCGTGAGTTTGTGGGGCGTACATTTGATCCAGTAGGGCGACCATTCTTCCTTGACGGTGGTGCCGAACTGGCTGCTGGTCATGTTGCGGAAGCCGAGGCTGGCGTCGCCGAAGTCGAACATGGCCTGGCGCGCACGATACTGAAGAAGGAGTTCGCGCATGGAGGCGTCGCCGATGCTGTCGGCTATGCCCTCGAGGACACGTCCGGGGCAGTAGCGCCAGATCCAGGGTATGGTGCCCTCCCCTGCCGTGCCGGCGAGGACGGTGGGGAAGAAGTTGCTGTACTGGGTGCCGCCGATGAGGTTGCGCCAGGTGCATACCTGGGCGCCGCTGCTGTTGTACATGTTCACGCCCTCGGCCGAGGGACCGCCGAAGCTGCCGTCCTGGAGCCAGCCCGAGTAGCACTCGATGGGCATGAAGGGAGCCAGGGCAGGACAGGCATCGAGGAAGCCGGGAGTGCCGGTCTGTCCGCTGCGCTTGATGGCCATGGCGGCCTGGAGCCACGTGTTGCCGCCCTCCTGGAACCATGCCGACTGCTTGCAGCCTGCCATGCTGGCCAGGATGGCGTGGATGCCCTCGTGGATCATGGCCTCGCGCTGGGAGGCAGCATCGGAGAAGACCGATGAGGCATCGTCGCGGAAGCAGCCCAGGGGGTAGTAGCTGGCGGTGACGCAGGGGTAGTTGGCCCCATCAACGTAGTAGGTGCCTTGGTAGCCACCTTTCTCGGTGTTGGAGGTGTTGTCGAACTCCAGTCCGCTGCCGAAGATATAGACGTAGGAGCGCCAGCCGTTCTGGGGGTTGAGGTCTGGCGGCCAGCCCATGACGTCGCGTATGTAGCCGAAGTCCTCGTCGAACTTCTTGATCAGGTTCTTGAAGCACGAGCTGTCGGCAGCGCTCTTGCGGGCCTGACTGTTGAGGTTGTCGCCCCAATAGACGCTCCACCACTCACCGTCGAGGCGGTTGGCAGGCTGTCCGTTCTTCTTCTTGATGTTGTGCGACTTGGTGGGTTTCTGGAGATCGGGGAATTCGTCGCGGAAGTAGTAGCTGAAGTGGGGCGTGTGCTGCGTCCAGTCGTAGTAGGCTCCCTCGTCGGTCTGCACATCGACGTTGTATTCGTACTGTTCGGTACGCGTGCCGCCGCTGGGGAAGGTCATGGTGACGGAGATGGTGTAGATGCCCATGTCGGCCTCGGTGGCCTGTTCGATGACGAGCGCAGGGTCTTTGCCCAGACGTTTCAGCACCTTGCCGGCAGGGCTCAGCCATTTGTAGCGGGCCGTGATGGTGTCGGAGGCAGGAGTGGCACTGAGGGTGATGCGGTCGCCCACAGCCACCTGCAGGAAGCTCTGAGGCAGGAGGCCTTGTTCGTTGCGTTGCACGAGAGGGCGAATACGCCACGAGTCTTCGACATCGGGACGCACCTTTTGGGCATGGGCCGCGGGGACGAAGAGGACACAGACCAAGAGGGCTGTGAGCGCAGAGCAGATGGAATGGATGTGTTTCATGGTTGTTGGGTTATGAGTGTTCAAGGGGTTATTCATCCCAATGGGATGTCGGGGTCCGCATGCGTCAGGATGTCGCCCTTACAGGGCTTAGATGCTCACTGCGGCACCCTGCGTTGTGTGTCGTTGTTCGGCCGCAAAGGTACGAAAAAAGGTTAGAGGTGAGAGGTCAGAGGTTAGAGAATTTTGCATTTTTCCTAAGAAAAGGCCCATTTTCTGGCAGCCGACAAAAAAAACTCTAACCTCTGACCTCTCACCTCTAACCTTTTTTGTACCTTTGCCGCGCTTTACCAAGAAAGAATCATGCCGAGACGCATAGGCAAGATAGTCCTCGCACTCATCGTCGGGGCACTCCTCCTCGTGGTGGTGTGCCAGATGGTGGTGTCCTATACCCCCAAGGGCAGGACATGGCTGGGCGAGACGGTGGCCCGTGCTCTGGCCGAGCAGCTGCATACCGAGGTGCGCGTGGGGAGCGTGACACTGAGGTCGCTGACCTATGTGGGCGTGGATGACCTGTGCCTGCTGGACCAGCAGGGCGATACGCTGTGTGCGGCGAGCCATGTGGGGCTGACAGCACGTCTGCTACCGCTGCTCAAGGGACGCATAGTCATCGACGAGGTGGATCTCTTCGGCTTCGACATACGTCTGCACGACGACAATTACCGATTCGTGGTGGAGGCGTTGAGGGAAGCAACGGACGACAATGCTCGGCGGACGGCAGAGCTACACATACGAGACATAGAGCTGCGCCATGGCCGCGTGCAGTGGGACAGCACCCAGGTGGAGGATGTGGCACTGCGGGCACGGCTGGATGAGTTCACCCAGGACAGCCTGGCCTTGGCGGTGACGCTGATGCAAGGCGCCGTGGCGGGCTACCCTACCCTGAACGAGGGACGTCTGAGCATGACGGGCAATCCTACCCTGGGCCGCTATGAGGTGCAGGAGGCAGAGGTGCAGTTGGGAGCATCGAACGTTAGGGCAAGAGGAACGATCCTCGCCCCAAACCCTTCAGAACCTTCAGAACCCTCAGAACCCTCCCCCTCCCTAAGCATCGTCCTGCCCGAGTTGAGAGCAGAGGTGGTGCCGGCCGAATGGAAGATGGTGGTACCCGAACTGGGTGCTCTGGAGGGGACCATGGAGGTGGAGGCCAGCGTGGCCTATGCCGACAGCATACTCTCTGTAGAGGGGTTAGCGTTACGAGGTGAGGGGTTGAAACTGAACGCTGAAGGGTCGGTGGACCTGGCCTCGGGGGACTTCGATGTGCGCATACACGAGGGAGAGTTTGAGGGTTCGAGGGGCAACGGCTGGGATGGAATGGCCGAGGTGCTCGCCTTGCTCTCCCATGTGGACCATATCAGCATAGAGGAAACGGCGCTGTGCAAGATGGGCGGGGCGTGGCTGCTCGACAACCTGGCCATGACGACCTCGCTGGGCGATGTCCATGCCGAGGGGACGCTGGATGCAACAGGCGACTACGACGTGGCACTGAGGCTGACAGACTTTGACCTGGCGGCCCTACTGGACTCGGTGGCAGACATCCCCGTGACACACCTCACCACCAGCGTGACGGTCCACGGCAACACCGACGCACAGACCCTGGCAGGCGATGTGGTCGCACAGGATTTCTGGGTGGAGGACGAACTTATCGACAGGATGGAGGGGCAGTTCAGTCTCTCGCCCCATCACATAGACACCCAGTGCCGACTCAGCGACCGCGAGTACCGTGTGGTGCTGGGGACGGCGCTGACCTCGGAGCGTGCCATCAGCTGGGACCGCGAGGGGTTGCTGAACCTGGAGGGCAGGCTGTGGGTGGACAGTCTGAATATGCAGACACCCACACGGCTCTATACGCTGCAAGACCTGGATGCACACCTCGAGATAGATGAGGTGGGGCACCACCTGGACATCTTCTCCGACGCCATGGACCTGCATGCCGCAGGACATCCGCTGGAGGGCTTCGACTTCGACATACACCTGCGTCAGGCCGATGCCATCAAGCACCTCACCGACGACAAGGTACATCTCTACGACAATGCCAGCATAGAGGGCTATATCCATGTAGGCGACAGCTCGTTGCGGTTGAGCGCCGACATCCCCGACATAGATATCATGGGCAATAGGCTGAGGGACATACACCTCAATGCCCGCTCCATAGACGACTCGGCCGATATCCTGCTGCGTCTGCAACGGCAACACGAGGACCATATGGCCGACATCTCGCTCTCGGCACAGGGGAGTCCGAGGCTGCTCGATGCCGTGGTGGCATGGGACAGCCACACCAAGGCCACGAACCGTGGCGAACTGGCCATGACCGTGGAGGCGGGCTCCAACATACATATCCACCCCACGACGGTGTGCATCGCCGACACGCTGTGGAACGTGCATGAGGGAGATATCCGTCTGGGCGAGGCACTGAGCATGGACGGCGTGGGTATCTCGCAGGGCGAGCGTCACCTCACCATAGGGGGCAACCCCATCACGCCAGGAGTGCTAGATGTGAGTCTGAAGCATATAGACCTGGCTTATATCTTCGACCTCATCGGCTTCGATGGCGTGCTGCTGGGCGGCATCGCCTCGGGCACGGCTACGGTGAAGGGACTACGGTCAACGGCGGACGGTCAAGGGCAGTCGGCTGGATTGCCCCAGGTGGCTCTGCAGATGGATGTGGAGGGCTTCACGCTCAACAAGGGTCCAATGGGCAACATGAGTCTGGACCTGACCTGCAGCGACGATACAGAGCGGGGCATGGGGCTGGACTTCACGGCACGCATACGCGAGCCTCTGGAGGGCAAGCTATCTACGGTGGGAGGCCTCATCAATTTCCCCCACGAGACACTGGACCTCAATATCCAAGCCGATAACCTCGACCTGCGTTTCCTGAACCACTGGACCAAGAATTTCTTTACCGATATGGAGGCTCGAGGCACGGGACATACGCGGGTCTATGGCACCTTCAAGGACATCGACCTGGAGGGCGACATGCAGCTGGACACCTTTGCGGTGAATATCGATGCCTCGGGGACACGCTACCACAGCATGCCCGGCGACAGCATCATCATGCGCAGCGGCATCCTCTACATCAGGCATGTCAACCTGCACGACCGACTGCATGGTACCGACCGACGGGTGCGTAGCGGTGTCATCAATGGCGAGGTGTATCACACCAAGCTGAGGCGCTTCGGCTATGACCTCAACATCGATATCGAGGATTTCCTGGCCTTTGAGCGCAGTACCTCGCAGGAGTTCGGCGCCAGCGTGACGGCAGGAGGCAACATACATGTCTATGGCAAGCCGGGGACGCTGACCGTGGATATCGAGGCCACCCCAACCGAGGGCACCGTGCTGGACTATAACCTTAGCACGCCCGACCGCGTGACCGAGGGGGAGTTCATTACCTATAAGAAGGGTTCGAGGAGTTCAAAGGGTTCAAAGGGTTCGAGGAGTTCAAAGGGTTCATCCTTCGACAGGCTCTCCTTCGATAAACTCAGGATCCGGAACCGAAGTTCAAGGGTGACGCTGAGCGATATTGACGACCGAGAGGATGAGCGGGTGAATATCAATATGCACCTGAACCCTGCTGCCCGGTTGCGGCTGGCCCTGGGGACGGGAGGCAGCGACGACATCACGCTGCACGGCGATGGCAACCTGCGGGCCACCTATTATAATAAGGGTGACTTCCAACTCTACGGCACCTACCGCGTGGACCACGGCAGCTACCTCCTCACCATGGCCGACATCATCAACAAGGATTTCCAGTTCGAGAAAGGGGGCACCATCACCTTCGGCGGAAACCCCATGAAGGCAGACCTGGACTTGCAGGCCATGCACACCGTGAGCGGCGTCTCGCTCAACGACCTGGCCACGACGGGCTTTGCCACCTCGTCGGTGAAGGTGAATTGTCTGATGCACTTGGGAGGACAAGCCGAGGCGCCACGCCTGACCTTCGATTTTGATATCCCCCACGTCAATGACGACGAGAAACGTATGGTGCGTTCGCTCATCAGCACTGACGAGGAGCGCAATATGCAGGTGCTGTACCTGCTGGGGCTGGGTCGTTTCTATACCTACGACGCCACCACCAACCAGACGGAGACGGCCATGAACGGACTGCTCTCTTCGACCCTGTCGGGCCAGCTGAACAACATCCTCTCGTCGGCCATAGGCAACAGGAACTGGAACTTCGGCACCAGCCTCTCCACGGGTTCACTGGGCTGGGAGGATATGGACATCGAGGGCATGCTCAGCGGACGTGCTTTCTCGGGGCGTCTGCTGCTGAACGGCTCGTTCGGCTACCGCAGCATACCTGTCACGGGCACCAACTTCATCGGGGACTTCGATGTGCAGTGGCTGCTCAACCCCAGCGGGACACTCAGCATCAAGGCCTACAGCGAGACCAACGACCGCTACTTCACCAAGTCGGCCCTCACCACACAGGGACTGGGTTTCCGAGCCTCAAAGGATTTCAATACCCTGCGCGAACTCTTCGCCCCTTCCATAAAGAAGAAAACAAAAGACAAAAAATGACCAATCAACTATGAAGAAAGTATTCACCCTCTTGGTCCTCGCGGCCTTGACCCTGTCGGGTTGGGCGCAGACGCTCAACATAGGATACCCCATCAGCGATGATTACATCTGGTACTACGATGGTCTGTACCTGGATCATGATGCCCGCGTAGGCGCTTGCATCAAGGTGACGAAGAGCATGTACCGCGACTACATTGGCGGCACCGACAAGTATCCGCAGTTGGGCCTGGACGACGAAGGGGCTCCTGCCGACCTCAAGGAGTGTTTCCGCCACAACGGTGTCATCCGTCGTAACCTCTGCACCAAGGTGACAGGCGACGCTCTCGTCATCCAGCGTGGCGACGACTATACCTTCTCGGTCACCTACCCCGCTGTCACCATGGACGAAGCATGGAACCGCGACAACATGGATGTCATCGCCTTCGTTCACCTCTATGACACCAACGACCGTACGCGCAACTACATCCTCAATAGTGGCAGTCTGGGTATGACAACGGGCGTGGAGGATGTCAACAGTCAAGAGCTCAAGGGTACGAGGGTTCAAGGGCTGACTGGGGTGTATAACCTCAACGGCCAACGTCTGACCGCTCCGCAGAAGGGTATCAACACCACCGACGGACGCAAGGTGCTGCGCTGAGGCTGGCACGGCTTTTGCAGAAGGGGCGATGAACGTAGATTCATAAATAACTCATAGTATTATGCAAAAAGGTAACATCGGAGTAACCACCGAGAACATCTTCCCGGTCATCAAGAAATTCCTGTACAGCGACCACGAGATCTTCCTGCGCGAGATCGTATCAAACGCCGTAGATGCCAGTCAGAAACTCAAGACACTCGCCCTGCGCGGCGACGTGAAGGAGGAGATAGGCGACCTCCGCGTGGAGGTGAGCCTGGATGCCGATGCCGGCACCATCACCGTGAGCGACAACGGCATAGGCATGACGGCTGACGAGATAGACCGCTACATCAACCAGATAGCCTTCTCGGGCGCCAACGACTTCCTGGAACAGTACAAGGACAACCCCACGGCCATCATCGGACACTTCGGACTGGGTTTCTACTCGTCGTTCATGGTGAGCGACCGCGTAGATATCATCACACGCAGCTACCAGGAGGGTGCCAAGGCCGTGAAATGGTCGTGCGACGGCAGTCCAGAGTTCACCCTCGAGGACACCGAACGTGCCCAGCGCGGCACCGACATCGTGATGCACATCAGCGAGGACTGCAAGGAGTTCCTGGACAAGAGTCGTCTGGAGACACTCCTCAAGAAGTACTGTCACTTCCTGCCCGTGCCCGTGGTCTTCGGCAAGAAGCAGGAATGGAAGGACGGCAAGTATGTGGACACCGACCAGGACAACCAGGTGAACGACACCGAGCCCCTGTGGACACGCACCCCCGCCGACCTCAAGGACGAGGACTACAAGACTTTCTACCGCTCGCTCTATCCCATGAGCGACGAGCCCCTGTTCTGGATCCACCTCAACGTGGACTACCCCTTCCACCTCACCGGCATCCTGTACTTCCCCCGCATCAAGCAGAACATAGAACTGCAGCGCAATAAGATACAGCTGTACTGCAACCAGGTCTTCGTCACCGATCAGGTGGAGGGCATCGTACCCGACTTCCTCACCCTGCTCCACGGCGTTATCGACTCGCCAGACATCCCCCTCAACGTGAGCCGCAGTTACCTGCAGAGCGACAGCAATGTGAAGAAGATCTCGACCTACATCACCAAGAAGGTCAGCGACCGCCTGTCGGCCATCTTCAAGAACGACCGGGCCGACTTCGAGAAGAAATGGGACGACCTGCGCATCTTCATCGACTACGGCCTCCTCACCGAGGAGGACTTCTATGACAAGGCCAAGAACTTCTTCCTCTTCAAGGACACCGAAGGCAAGTACTACACCATAGAGGAATACGAGGCCCTCATCAAAGGCGAGCAGACCGACAAGGACGACCACCTGGTACACCTCTATGCGCAGGACCGCGAGGCACAGTACACCTACATCGATGCCGCCCATGCCAAGGGCTACAACGTGCTACTGCTGGACGGCGGACTGGATACCGCCCTGGTGCAGATGCTGGAGCGCAAGATGGAGAAGACCACCTTTGCCCGCGTGGATGCCGACACCCTCGACACCCTCATACGCAAGGATGACACCACGTCGGAGAACGCCTCCGACGAGGGGACTGCCAATCTGTCAGTCATCTTTGACACCCAGATACCGCGTGCCGAGAAGGTGGAGTACCATGTGGAGACACGCTCCATGGGTGCCGAGGCCATGCCCGTGGTCATCACCCAGAGCGAGTATATGCGTCGCATGAAGGACATGGCCCGTCTGCAACCAGGCATGGCTTTCTATGGCGAGATGCCCGACATGTTCAACCTGGTGCTGAACACCGACAACCAGCTCGTCCACGACCTACTCGCCGAGGCCAACGAGGCTACCGCCGAGGCGCTCAAGCCCGTGGAGGCCGAGCTGCGCGGACTGAAGGCACGCAAGGGTGTGCTGCAGCAGGAGCAGGACAAGAAGAAGGCCGACGAGATCACGCAGACCGAGCGCGATGACATGGCACAGTGCGAGACAGAGATAGAGGCCCAGGAGCAGAAGAAACGCGACATCCTGGCCGACTACGGCAAGGGCAACGAGCGTGTGCATCAGCTCATCGACCTCGCCCTGCTGCAGAACGGTCTGCTCCGCGGCGAGGCACTCACCCGCTTCGTCAAGCGCAGCATAGATCTGCTGTAAGCGCTACGGCACAAAGACTTTGCGTCCGTCGCGGACGATGATGCCGCGCTGCACCTCTACCCTACGTCCTGCCAGGTCATAACAACCCCTGGCGGGACGTATGTTTTCACTCTCTATACCCTCAACGCCATCGGCCTCATTCAGACGCACATAGACCGTGCGACTTCCAGTGTAGATGTAATCGTCCTTGGAGACACAGAATGTCATCTTCACGGCATAGCGGGGGTCGGTGGTGTCGGTGGAGGGAGTGAGCAGCAGATGGCCCTGGTCGTCCATGATCTGAGGACAGTCTGAGGACCATGTCACCTCGGCACCATAGTAACCTGTCGTGGGCAGGACGAGGTCGGCGGTGAGGGTCTGGAAATTACGCGGCAGGTCGTTCTTGATCTGAGTGTAGGTGTAGTCGATGGCTGCGCGGTCGTCGGCATTGCTGCCCCAGAGGGTGACACCCGTGGTGGCCATGGCGCTGAAGCATACGGATTGCACGTTGGTTCCACTGATCTGCTGAGGCACGACGACACCGTTATATACCGTACGCAGTGACGTGCTTTCGGTGGCCAGCGAGAGGGTGATGTAGGACGTCCCATCGGTCACCGTCCAGGTGCCGTGGTAGTCGCCCGTGACGGTGCCGTCATCGTGCAGCACCACCTGTTGCATGTGGGCATATTCCTTCTCGCTGTTGTCCTGACGGTAGGGATGCAGCAACACTTGGTAGGTGCCCACGATGTCGGCATCGGTGCAGAGACGTCGCTTGGCTACGCTGTCCTGGGTGAGGCGACTACCCATGTACTCGTAGGGAGCCGCCACCAGCCAGCCGGTCTTGTTCTGGAAGAGTTGGTGTACGCGCACCTGATGGCCCTCGCCTCCATGTACGAAGCGCGAGTGATAGACCAGCAGGGCCCTGCCCTCGGCATCGACGAAGGCCGAGTTGTGTCCCTGTGCTATCTCGGCATCGTCCATATTCTGCCACTGGTAGGCACCGAAGAGGCGGTTGCCTGCCGTGGAGTTGGCGTTCTTGGAGTAGTTGAGCTGGTAGGAGGAGAAGATGGCCGACTGACTCTTGGCATCGGTGTAGGGACCATCGGGCTTGGTAGAACGGAAGACACGCATCTCGTAGCCACCGTCGGAGGTTAGTCCGCCGTAGGTCATGAAGAGGTAGTAGTAGCGCCCTATCTTCTGGACGTAGGATGCCTCGCCCGAGACATAGTGTCCGCCGGCTATCTTCTTGCCGAAATAGGGGTCTTGTGTGATGTCGTCGCCCGAGCCCTGGAGGGTGTAGGTCACCGAGGTGTCGCGCAGTCCTGTCGTGGGGTCGAGGCGCAGGGCAAAGATACCTCCCGACCAGGAGCCGTAGGTCATCCATAGTCGGTTGTCGTCGTCGAAGAAGACACAGGGGTCTATGTTGTTGGGCCAGCGGTTGCCCCAGCCGCTGCTGGCACCCCATGCCGTGGGGAGGTAGCGCGAGGGTAGTGTCTTCTGGGTGCCAATGACCTGCTCCAGGTCGGTGTCGTGGTAGGTCATGGAGGGGTGACCTGTCCAGTGGAAGCCCGAATAGACCACGGGAGCTTCATAGACGTAGGGGCCGCCGATGTTGTCGGAGGTGAGCAGACAGATGACCGACATCCAGTGGTCACCATCCAGACTCATGTACATACACCACTTGCGCATGGCGGGGTTGTAGAGCACGTCGGGTGCCCACATGTAGCCCGCTATGGTGTTGGTGCCGCTGGCCTTGGACCATGCTGCAGCATTGGTGGAGTCGTTCTGGAAGGCCTGGTCGAAGGTCGTCAGCCGTGTCACCGTGCCATTGGCGCTCCGCTTGCCGAACATCCCACTGCAACGCCCTTGGTTATAGACCTCGGTCCAGTTGGTCATGTCGGTGGTACGCGCCACACCCAGGTGGGAGCCGAAGATGTAGTACGTGGTCTGGTCGGAGAGGGTGTCCATCACCACCGAGGGGTCGTGTACCGACACACGCTGCAGCGTCGAGGTCTTGAAGACTTTGCCCAGGTCGCTGCCCGGAAACACCTGTTGGCCGTTCACCGTCATACACAGTCCCCACAGCAGGGACGAAACCATCATCACATTGAATGTTTTCATTGTTGCTGAGATTTTGGCGCAAAGATACGGAAAAAGGTTAGAGATGAGAGGTTAGAGGTTAGAGAATTTTGCATTTTTGCTGGGAAAAATGCCCATTTTTCGCATGCCGGAGGAAAAAACTCTAACCTCTAACCTCTAACCTCTAGCCTTTTTCATTACTTTGCTTCGCGAAAGTAGGCTGCACCTCGGGAATAAAAGAAAAAACCTGCGGATTTTCTTTGTATTCCGCTCGGTTTGCACTACCTTTGCGCCCGATTTTGAAACACATCTGTCTCATGCGTCACTTTGCCACCATACATATCGCTGCATTATTCTTGCTCCTGGCAACCTCTATCCATGCCGTCACCCCACTCTGGCTGCGCCACGCCCATATCTCGCCCGATGCCAAGCATATTGTCTTCAACTACAAAGGAAACCTCTACACCGTAGCCACCGAGGGAGGACATGCCAAAGCCCTCACCACCCACGCAGCCTACGACGGCTACGCCCTGTGGTCGCCCTCGGGACAGAAAATAGCCTTTGCGTCGGAACGCGAAGGGAGCCTCGACATCTTCGTCGTAGATGCCACAGGCGACGGTCTGCAGCACATTACCACCCACTCGGGCAGCGAGATACCCATGTTCTGGCTGAGCGACGACGAGATTGTCTATCGCAGCACAGGCATGCCCACCGTCGAAAATCGTCAGTTCCCCTCGTCCGTCTATTACCATTTATATAAAGTGAAGGCCGAGCCCGGCTGCCGCCCCGTGCGTTTCTCGGACCTTACCGCAGGGCACATGACACACACCACGGGTCAGACCTACGTCTATGATGCCGTCAAAGGCATCGAGGACGGTCTGCGCAAGCACCACACCAGTTCGGTGACACGTGACCTATGGAGCGTGACCTTGGGGGAGACACCTGAGTACCACCAACTCACCACGGGCAAGGCCGAGTACCGCAACCCTGTGTATGCACACGGCACACTCTATTACCTCTCGGAAGAGGACGGATGCCTCAATATCTACGGCGCCACACTCACCGACCGTGCCACCCTCGGTGCCGCCAAGCGACTCACCCACTTCAAGGGGGCACCCGTGCGCTACCTCAGCGCTGCCGACGAAGACACACTGTGCTTATCCTACGACCGCGAGCTCTATACACTCACACCGGGAGGCAAGGCGAAGAAGGTGCAGATAGACCTCATCGCCGACGACTACGAACGTACCAACGTGCGACGCACCCTCACCAGCGGAGCCTCGTGCGTGAGCCACTCGCCCCAAGGAAAGGAGGTGGCCTTCGTCGCCGACGGCAACGTCTACGTCACCTCGCTCGACTACGCCACCACCAAGCAGGTCACCAACACCCCAGGCGAGGAACGCGACGTCACCTTCGCAGCCGACGGTCGTTCGGTGGTCTATGCCTCTGAACGCTTGGGAGAATGGGGCATCTACCAAGCTTCCATCGTCAAGGACGACGAGAAGACATTCACCTATGCCACCGACCTCAAGGAGGAACGACTCACCGACGTGGGCAGCACTTGTCAGCAGCCCCAATTCAGTCCAGACGGTACCAAGATAGCCTTCCTGCGCAACCGTCAGGAGGTGTGCGTCATGGACGTGAAGACACACAAGGTCACGAGCGTGCTGGACTATAGGTACAACTACTCCTACCGCGACGGCGACCAGGGCTTCGAGTGGAGCCCCAACTCGCGATACCTCCTCTGTCAGTATATCGGCACAGGCGGATGGAACAACACCGACGTGGCTCTCGTGCCAGCCGACGGCAAGGGAGAGGTCGTCAACCTCACCAACAGCGGCTACAGTGAGAGCGCCATACGCTGGGTCCTCGACGGCAAGGCCTTCCTCTTCAAGAGCGACCGTGCAGGCTACCGCAGCCACGGTAGCTGGGGTGCAGAACGCGATATCTACATCACATTCCTCTCGAGCGAAGCCTACGAACGCTTCCAGATGAACAAGGAGGAACGCGAGCTCTTCGATGCCCACGAGAAGGAGATGAAGGACAAGGCCAAGAAGGAACAGGAAGAGAAGGAAAAGACGAAAGACGAAAAACGAAAAACGAAAGGCAAGGCGAAGAGCGAGGAAGAGATGGCCAAGGACAAGGAGAAGGAGGAGAAGGCCAAGAAGGAACGCGAGGAGAAGGCCGCCAAGGAAGACAGCATCAAGGCCGCCAATCCCGACTTCGATCTCCAGCATCTGGAACAGCGCACCATACGTCTCACACACCTCAGTAGCGGTATGGGCGATGCCGTGCTGAACAAGGAGGGCACCACACTCTACTATGTAGCCTCCTACGCCCTGGGTACGGCACTCTGGGAGCTGGACCTGCAGACGGGCAGCAACAAGGTGAAGGTGTCTGGCGGCGCAAATGGCGACTTCGACCTCGACAAAGATGGCAAGACAGCCTACTTCGTCTCGGGCGGACAGATCAAGTCCATCAACATCGAGAACGGCAGCATCAAGAACCACGAGTTCAGCACCTTCACCACCTCGCAGCCCGCCGAGGTGCGCACGGAGCTCTTCGAGCATATATGGCACCAGGTGAAGGAGAAACTCTACGACCCAGACATGAACGGAGCCGACTGGGAACGTCTCTACGATGACTACAAGAAGTTCCTGCCCCATATCGCACACTTGCGCGATCTGGCCGAGATGGAGAGCGAACTGCTGGGCGAACTCAATGTGAGCCACACGGGTTGTCGCTACCGCGGCGGCAGCAGTGCCATGACGGTGGCCGACCTGGGCTGCTTCCTCGACGAGCATTATAGCGGCGACGGTCTCCGCATCGAGGAGGTCATCGAGGGCACTCCCCTCGCGCGACAGAAACAGGTGCAGCCAGGCACTATCATCACACACATCGACGGCGAGAAGATCCTCGCAGGCAAGGACTACTACCCCATCCTGGCCGGCAAGGTAGGCAAATACACGCGGCTGACTATATCCAACACCCCAGGCACAAACGACAAGAAGAAGGAGACCACCACACAGGACATCGTGGTGCGGCTGGGCGGCTACCCCACCAGCCAACTCTACGACCGCTGGGTCAAGCGCAACGAACAACTCGTGGACAGCCTCTCGCGCCACCACCTGGCCTACGTTCACATCGAGAGCATGGATGCCGAGAGTTTCCACACCCTCTTCCGCAAACTCCTCGCCGACAGTAATCGAGGTCGCGACGCCGTCATCGTTGACGTGCGCCACAACGGCGGCGGATGGCTGCACAACGATGTCTGCGACCTCCTCGCAGGCAAGGAGTCCATGCGCTACGAACCTCGCGGACAGTACATCGGTTCCGACCCCTACGACAAGTGGACCAAACCCTCGTGCATGCTCATCTGTGAGGACGACTACAGCAATGCCCACGGCACGCCGTGGCTCTACAAGGAACGCGGCATAGGACACCTCATCGGCGCTCCCGTGCCAGGCACCATGACCGCCGTATGGTGGGAGACCATTGCCGACGGACGCCTCACCTTCGGCATCCCCGAGGTGGGCGCACGGGACAGACACGGCAAGTACCTCGAGAACCAGCAACTCGAACCCGACATCCTCATCCTCGGTCACCACAGCGACCTCATCCATGGCCGCGACGCCCAGCTGGAACGTGCCATCAACGAAATGATGCGATGAAACTCATACTCCTCTCCACACCCGAGTTCTTCGTCGAGGAAGACAAGATCATCAGCGCCCTCTTTGAGGAAGGACTCGACTATTTCCACCTGCGCAAGCCTGGCTCAGAGCCCATCTACTGCGAGCGATTGCTGCGTCTGCTGCCCGAGAAATACCACGCACGCATCGTCACCCATGAGCACTATTACCTCAAGGACGAGTTCAACCTGCGCGGCATACACCTCAACCACGCCACCAACCCCAGCATGGTTCCCGCCCGCTACCGCGGACACATCAGCCGTTCGTGCCACACCCTAGAGGAGGTGGAGACTGGGCGCGACAGCAGCGACTACGTCTTCCTCTCGCCCATCTTTGACAGCATCTCACACCCAGAGAATAGGGCTGCCTTCACCTCCCAGCAGCTCCACGATGCCACACGGGCAGGCATCATCAACAAACATGTCATGGCGGCAGGAGGCATCACCACTCAGACCCTCCCACTGCTGCGCGACTACGGCTTCGGCGGTGCCGTCATCCTCGGCGACCTCTGGGGCCGTTTCAATATACAGTTCGGACTGGATTTCAAGGAAGTCATCACCCACTTCCGCGCCCTACGCGCAGCAGCAGAATGATACCATTCACCAAACCCCAAAATATCCTTCCTCAACAAACAAATGGAAAAATTCCTCGTTTTCTCCGGCACTGCCACACAGTATCTGACCGACAAGATCTGTGCCAGTCTTGGCGTGCCACAAGGCAAAGCCGTGCGCACCACCTTCAAGGATGGTGAGTTCTGTGTCTATTACGAAGAGAGCATCCGTGGCCGCGATGTATTCCTCGTGCAGAGCACCTTCCCCTCGTGCGACAATCTCATGGAGCTCCTCCTCCTCATCGATGCCGCCAAGCGTGCCAGCGCCCGCACCATCAATGCCGTCATCCCCTACTTCGGCTGGGCTCGTCAAGACCGTAAAGACAAGCCCCGTGTGGCCATCGGTGCCAAACTCGTCGCCGACATGCTCAGCGTGGCAGGTGTGAGCCGTGTCATCACCATGGACCTCCATGCCGACCAGGAACAGGGCTTCTTCGATGTCCCCGTGGATCACCTCTACGGTTCCAGCGTCATGGTGCCCTACATCGAGAGCCTCCACCTCCCCAACCTCGTCATCGCTGCACCCGACATGGGTGCCAGCAAGCGTGCCAACTCCTATGCCAAGTACTTCGGCTGCCCCCTCGTACTCTGCAGCAAGACACGTCCACGTCCCAACGAGGTAGCCAGCATACAGGTCATCGGTAACGTAGAGAATGCCGACATCGTCCTCATCGATGACATGGTGGACACCGCAGGCACCCTCACCAAGGCAGCCGATGTCATGATGGCAGCCGGAGCCCACAGCGTACGCGCCATTGCCTCTCATGGACTCTTCAGTGCCAACGCCTTCGAGAATATCGAGAACAGCCAGCTGGAGGAACTCGTCGTCACCGACAGCATTCCTCTCAAACCCAATGCCTGCAGCAAGGTGAAGCAGATCAGCATTGCCGACCTCCTGGCCGAGACCATACGTCGGGTCGAGGACTGCCAGAGCATCTCCAACCAGTATCTGCTCTGACCAGCGAAGCTTACGCGACTCAATAAACAAGAAGAGCCGCTCCATAAAAGGAGCGGCTCTCTTCGTGTCGCGATGTCTTGGACAATCTGTTGTGAAGAGGAGGAGACTCGAACTCCCACGCCTAAAGCGGCACTACCCCCTCAAAGTAGCGCGTCTACCAATTCCGCCACCTCTCCATACGATAACTCGTGTGCCCAGAACAGGACTCGAACCTGCACGTCTCTCAACACTCGCACCTGAAACGA